>Ga0208939_1000003_pt1 | contig 283046 bp, 221 predicted proteins | sample AD_STIC12_MetaG_FD_184437 | JGI IMG/M metagenome (GOLD analysis project Ga0208939, IMG submission 184437) | Active sludge microbial communities of municipal wastewater-treating anaerobic digesters from USA - AD_STIC12_MetaG (SPAdes) (version 2) | ecosystem: Engineered > Bioreactor > Anaerobic...
CAAGACAACTCCAGCCGGCTGAACCTGAACACCGGCGAGACGAGCCGGCTGGCGGCCCAGCTCACGCCGGAGCAGGCGGCGGCCGGGGAGCCGGCCCTCCGCTACCAGTGGAACGCGCCGATCGTGCTCTCGCCGCACAACCCGGGCATCGTCTTCCTCGCGAGCCAGTACGTGTGGCGATCGCTCAACCGGGGCGAGCCGGGCTCGTTCGAGCGGATCAGCCCGGATCTCACGAAGGCGGACCAGGAGAAGATCGCGCTGTCCCGCAAGACGAACCTGCAGTGGGCGACGGTGTACACCTTCGCCGAGTCGCCGCGGAAGCCCGGCCTCTACTGGGCGGGCACCGACGACGGGAACGTGCAGGTGACGGTGGACGGCGGGGTGAACTGGACGAACGTCACGGCCCGGTTCTACGACGCGGCGGGCAGGCCGAAACCCGGGATCAAGGGCGACCTGATTCCGTACGACCGGTGGGTGAAGCGCGTCGTGCCCTCTGCCTTCGACGAGAACACGTGCTACGTCGGGTTCAGCGGGTACCGGACGCACAGCGAGGACACGACCTGGCTGTTCGTCACGAAGGACCTCGGCAGGACCTGGACGAACATCTCGGGCGGCATGAGCAACCCGATCTTCGACGTCGAGGAGGACCCGGACAACGCGAACGTGCTCTACCTCGGAACGGACAACGGGATCTGGGTGACCGTGGACCAGGGCAGGACCTGGACGGCGTTCAGCACGTCGCAGCCGACGATGGTCATCCGCGACCTCGCCATTCAGAAACGCGACCGCGAGATGGCCATCGCGAGCTACGCGCGGGGGCTCTGGATCGCCGACATCGCTCCGATCCGGGAGTTCAAGCCGGAGGTCTTCGAGAAGGCCGCGCACCTGTTCGAGCCGCAGGCAGCGGTCAGGTGGAACCGCTACGAGCGGCGCGGCGACACGCTGGGCGAAATCGTCAAGGCCGTCAACCCGCCGGTGGGCGCGACGATCTACTACTACCTGAAGGCCGACGCGCAGAACGTGAAGATCACGATCAAGGACCTCGAGGGGAACCCGGTCCAGGAGGTCACCGCGACGGCCAGGAAGGGGCTGCAGAAGATCTTCTGGAACTTGAACCGCCAGGCGCAGCCGGGCGCGGCGCCCGTCGGGGCGGGGGGCCGAGGCGCCCAGGCCGGTGCTGGCGGGCCCGGCGCGGCGGGCCCGGCGCCCCAGACGCCGTGGGCCGGGTTTGCCGCCGGCCGCGGCGGCCGAGGAGGCGGCCAGGTGGATCCGGGCGCGTACAAGGTGACACTGACGGTCGACGGCCACGAGGTCGAGACCAAGCGCCTGATTGTCGCCCCTGATCCGTTGTTCAGGTGAGCGAGGGGGCCTGGCTCCGTTCGGGGGGCCCGGCTGAGGGAAATCGGCGGCAGGCCGCGAGATGCGGGGGCCCGGCCCCTTTCCGAGAGGGAGCGGGAGCCTGGCCCCTTCTGGTGGAGGAACCATGAGAAGACGACTGCAAGGGCTGGCGGTCGCGGCGGCCGTCGTGGCCGCGGCGCTCGCGCTCTCGGCCGTGCCGAGCGCGCAGGCCCCGGGAGACCCGTTCGTCGACAGGATCATCGAGCTGGGCACGAAGGACAACAAGACCCTGGTCTGGAACGATTACGCCAGCAACCGCTTCGGCGGGCGCGAGACGGGCAGCAATTCCTACACCGACGCCGCGCTGTGGGCCGTCTGGCAGCTGAAGCAGTTCGGGCTGGACGCGCGGCTCGAGAAGGCCGGAGAACTGCCAGTCGGCTTCAACCGGGGCCCGTGGTTCGGCAAGATGCTGAAGCCCACGGAGAAGGCGCTCCGCTTCGGCACGCCGAGCTTCACGGCGGGCACGAAGGGCATTCAGCGCGGACCGGTCGTCATCTTGCGGGCCGATCCCTTCTCGATCCCGGGGCGCGCCCAGGCCGGTCGGCCGGTGGCCCGGGAAAACGTCGAGAAGAAGCGCGCGGCGGTGCAGGCGGCGCTTGCCGAAGTCGCGGCGAAGAAGGCCGCGTTCAAGGGCGCGTGGGTGCTCATCGCCGGGGCCTCGAGCGGGTTCGCCCGCGACGGCCGGCGGGGCTCGAAGCTGCCGGACGGCTCGCCCGAGTACCTCGACGCCGAGATGATGCCCCCGCTCACGAAGGCCCTGATCGACGCGGGCGCGCTCGGCACGATTCAGTCGGCCACCCCGCCTTCGCCGCTCCAGCCTCACCAGAACTCGGAGCCGCCCATCAACATCCTCGACGGATTCGTGGCCTCGTGGGACGCGCTCCCCGTCCTCCCCGACATCAAGCTGCTCGACGCGCAGTACAAGGAAATCGAGGCCCTCGTCGAGAAGGGCGAGCCGGTCGTCCTCGAGTTCGACATCCGGAACCACTTCAAGATGGGGCCGATCGAGTACCACAACGTGGTGGCGACGCTCCCGGGCACGGCCTACCCCGACGAGCACATCGTCATCGGCGGCCACTTCGACGCCTTCAGCTCAGGCACGGGCGGCGTGGACGACGGGTCCGGGTTCGCGCCGGGCATGGAGGCCATCCGCCTGATTGCCGCCGCGGGCGCGAAGCCGAAGCGGTCGATCACGTTCATCGGGTTCGCGGCGGAAGAGCAGGGCCTCGTCGGGTCGCAGGCGTGGCTGAAGCAGCACCCGGAGCTCCACCCGAAGATCGTGATGATGATCAACCGCGACGGCAGCCCGAGCGCCATCACCGGCGCGACCGTGCCGGAAACGTGGTACGAGGACTTCAAGGCGATCACGGCGCCGCTGGCCTCGCTCAATCCGAGGTGGCCCTTCGTGCTCGCAAGGGGCGTCCCCCGCGCGCACGCCACGAGCCCGGGCGGCACGGACTCGTCGTCGTTCGAGATGGTCGGCGTCCCGACGCTGAACTTCGCCACGTCGAGCGCGAGGATCGGCCCGGACGGGAAGGAGATCCCGAGCTATCCGTACTCGTACGCGTGGCACACGACGAATGACCTGTACAGCGAACTCGTGCCCTACGCGGAGCACCAGCAGCATTCCGCGCTCGTCACGGCCGTCGTCGCGTACGGCGTGGCGAATCTGGAGAAGCCCCTGACGCGCGCGGGCGTTTACCTGGCCGACGGGCTCTACGCCACGCTCGCGATTGGATCCGGCGAAGAGACGCGGCAGATCATGACGACGCTCGACTACGTCAACGCGCCGCTCGCGACGGCCAACTTCGTCCGAATCGTCGAAGGGAAGGCCCCGGCGCCGGCCGGCCGCGCAGGCGGGCCTCCTCCGGGCATGGGCTTCGGCGGACGCGGCGGCCGGGGCGGCCCCGAACAGAAGCCGATCGGCCAGGTGCTCGACGTCAAGGACGGCCTGGTCTCGATGCAGATCGTGTCGGACACGCAGAAGTCGGTGGCCGTCGCCAGGCTGCCGCGGACGTTGAACCCGAAGCTGGGGCACGACGCCGCAGGCGTGCTCGGGTTGTCCGGGCCGAACGTCTTCTACTTGACGCTGCAGAAGAAGAGCAGCCTCAACCGGCGGTCCGCGGCCCTCGGCACCGTGATCGCCGGGCTGTCGCACCTGCAGGATCTGAAGAAGGGCGACACGATCCGCGCCGTCCGCATCACGCGGGTCGGGGACGGCGCGCGCGACTTCAAGACCGACGACGAGGCGTTCGCGAAGCTGCTGGGCGCGAAGAAGTAGCCGGCTGGCGGGGGGAACCAGGCGGCCGAAGGCCCGGCCCGTGGTTCCCCGTGCCGCCCGTTCCAGTCGGCGCGGCGCCGTGAGCCGCCCCGGGCCCTCTCAGACGACGACCGCCGGCAGGACGTCCGACGCGTCCCGGGGCCGCGATCCCGCCGGGCCGGAACGCGGTGCGGCTCGCCACGCCGAATGTCGAGCCGGCCGGCAACGCGCTCGGCCGGCCGAGGGGCCTGGGGCAGGGCATCGCGGCGGTCAACCCGGCGCCGCCGGGCTTCGGGACGAGCATCGCGTCGAGCAAGGGCCGCGACGCCCGGCCGGCGCCGCTCGTTCGGCGAATCAGGCGAGGAGGACCTTGACGCCCCGGTCCTCGAGCATCCGCCGGTGCTCCGGCGGCAGCGACGCGTCCGACACGACGATGTCGGCCTCGTCGAGCGGGGCCAGCGGCACCATCGCCGGCCGCCCGAACTTGGTCGCGTCCGCCACGATGATGACGCGGCGCGCCACCTCGATCATCCGCAGCTCGGATCCGACCACGAGCGTGTGGTTGTTGCTGAAGCCGGCCTCGGTGACGCCGCCGATCCCCATGATGACGGCGTCGGCCGCCACGCTCGCGAGCATCCGCTCGCACAAGGGCCCGAGCATCACCTGGAGCCTCGGGAAGAGGTAGCCGCCCGTCAGGGTGACCTCGACGCTGCACGGGGCCCTGAACAGGCGGGCGATGGCCAGGGAGTTGGTGATGGCGTGGATCGGCCGGTTGGCCAGCTCGTCGGCCACGCACGCCACGGTGGATCCGCCGTCCAGGATCACCGTCTCGCCGTCGGCGACAAGCGTCGCGGCCAGCCGTCCGATGCGGCGCTTCTCTTCGGACTGCCGGCGGGCCTGCCAGTCGTGATCGAGCAGGTGGTCGCGCGGCTGGACGCCCAGGGCGCCGCCGTGGACGCGCTTCAGCGCCTGCAGCCGCTCCAGGTCCGCGAGATCGCGCCGGACGGTCGATTCCGACGCGTCGAGCAGCCGGCACAGTGCCTGCAGGTCGACGAACTCCTGGCGCTCCAGGATCTCGCGGATGCGCAGGTGCCGGGCGGTGCGGTTCACGCCGTGAGCCCTCGTTCCCTGAGCGCGGCCATTACGGCGCTCGTCACGTCGCGCACGAGGGATTCGATGTCCGCCTGGCCGGGCCGCGCCGGCTCGTACACGCACGCCGGCGGGGGCGCGACGGCGATCTCGCCGGGCTCGCCTTCCGCGATCTCCGCCGCCCGGCAGGCCTCCGGATTGAACCGCGGGTCTGGCAGGCCGAGCCGCTGCCTGATCTTGAGCAGGTCCTGCTCCTTCTCGGCAGGGATCTTCGAGAAGGGCACGCCGAGCTGCGACGCGATCGTCAGCGTCCAGCAGTAGGTCTCCAGCACTTCCGCGTACCACTCGGCGTGCGTCACCGTGTCGGCCCAGCAGACGATCCCGTGGTTGCCGAGCAGGACGGTGTTGTAGTTCAGCACGAAGGGCAGCACCGTCTCGGCGAAGGCCTTCGTCCCGGGGGTTTCGTACTGCGTGCACGCGACCTTGCCGACGAACACGTCGAACTCGGGAACGGCGCCGGATGGCGGCACGCGGCCGACCAGGGCGTACGCGGTGGCGTGCGGCGGATGGCAGTGCACGACGCCCTTCGCCTTCGGCTGGGCCTTGTAGATCTCGAGGTGCAGGAAGATCTCGCTGGTCCGCGGGTACGGGCCGCGCAGCAGCTCATTGCCCTCGAGATCGACGAGGCACAGGTCTTCCGGCGCCAGATCCGCCTTGCTGCGGAGCGTCGGCGTGCAGATGACCTCGTTCGGCCCGATCCGGTAGGAGATGTTGCCGCCGTTGCCGTCCACGTACTGCCGGTGCCACAGCTTCCTGCCCACCCTGACGATCTCGGCCTTGACGGCCTCGGCCTCGGGCGACGTGAAGAGGTCGCGGACGGCCCTGCTCGGCGGCGGCGGCGCCGCGGCCTGCGGCGCGGGCGGCTGGGCGGACGCGGCCGCCGAGGCGCCGCTGCCGGCCGCGCGGAAGACGATGCCGTGCCGCTCCGCCGCTTCTCGTGCCGACGGCGTCAGGACGACCCGCTCGCGGGTGAGGATCTCGCGCGCGCCCTCGCGCGCGGCGGCCTCGACGTCCGCCAGCGCGATCACGCCGTACGCGGTCAGGTCCATCGGTCTCATCGCGGCCCTTCCGTGCCCGGCGGCGTTCCGGCCGCCGGCGACTTGAACTCGTAGTCGCGGACGACGAGCGAACAGTACGCGTCCACGGGCGCCACGCCTGGGAAGTAGGCATTGGCCGCCTCGGCCCCCTCGACGAAGGCGATCAGCTCGCCCTGGCCGGGCGACAGCCGATCGGCCACGACGATCTGCCGGCCGCCGCCCTGCCCGTTGCGGGCCTCGAGGTTCTCGGCCGTCACCGGATCGACGATGAGCAGCGTCGTTCCGGCGAGCGACGCGTCCGCCAGGCCGAGCGTCACCTGCCCGCGCACGATGCCGAGCCTCATGACGGGCCTCCGCACGCGCGGCCCGGCAGGTGGACGCGGTCGACGAGGCCCACTACGGTGAACCGCGCCGGCACGGCCGGGCCCAGCCAGTCGCGGGCCAGCTTGCCGTCCGACGACACCAGCGCGATCGTGCCCGGCCCGGCGCCCATGCGGTCCAGCACGACGAGCGGCTCGCCGCTCATGCAGCCGTTGGCGTCCATGCGCCTGGCGATCAGGAACCGCACCGCCTCGAAGGTCCCGTGCCTTCGTGTGGACGTCAGCGTGCCGTCGATGCGCGCCAGGAACATGGGCCCTCGTCAGACGATGCGCAGCGCGCCGCCGACGGCGATCTGGCGCTCCCGGGTGAAGGTCAGCGGCGTGGTGATGCCCTCGCCGGTCGGCGTCGCGATGGTGTGGCTGAAGTAGCCCGGGCCGCCGATGCCGAGCGCCGCCAGCGACGCCGCGTTGTGGATGAAGAGCGTCGTGTTCACGGCGCGCGCCATGCGCGTCGCGTGCTCGACGTCGCGCGTGTGAATGACGGCCGTGTGCCGGTAGCCCTGCTCCGCCCTCACTGCCGCCTCGATTGCCGCGTCGATGCACGGCACCCGCACGATCGGAAGGAACGGCATCATCTGCTCCTCCGCCACGAACGCGTGCGACGCGTCGGTCTCCCCGAACAGCAGCTCCGTGCCCGCCGGGACCCGCACGCCGGCGGCCTCCGCGAGGACGCTGGCGTCCTGGCCGAGGAGGTCCCGCTTCACGTGGGCGCGGCCGCACCCTCTGCCCGGGCCGTCGAAGGTGAAGGCCGCCTCGGTGAGCCGCGCGATCGCGCGCGCGTCGAGCCGGACGGCGCCGGCCCGCTCCATCGCGGCCATGAAGTCGTCCGCGACGGATTCGAGGACGAACACCTCCTTCTCGCCGATGCAGAGCAGGTTGTTGTCGAAGGCGGCGCCTGCGATGATCGACCTGGCGGCCAGGTCGAGATCCGCCGAGTCGTCCACGACCACCGGCGGGTTGCCCGGCCCGCCGGCGATGACGCGCTTGCCGCTCTGCGCCGCGGCCTTGACGACGGCCGGGCCGCCGGTCACGCAGAGCAGCGCGACGTCCGGGTGGCGAAACACCTCTCCGGCCGCCTCGATGCTTGCCTCGGCCATCGTCGTGATGACGTTCGTCAGGCCGACTTCGCGGTGGATCTCGCGGTTGAAGAGGGCGAGCGCGTGCGCCGCCACGAGCGCGCCGGCGGGATGCGGGCTGAACACGGCGGTGTTGCCCGCCGCCAGCACGTTGATGGCGTTGCTCGCCATCGTCGGGACCGAGTGCGTGGCCGGCAGGATCATGCCGATCACGCCCCACGGCGCCCGCTCGATCACGCAGAGGCCGGAGCGATCGCTCCGGGCGTCGCTGCGCATCGCCTCGACGCCGAGCACGAGGCGCATCGCGCGGAGCTTGGCGATCTTGTGGTCGAGTCGGCCGATGCGCGTCTCGTCCATCTCCATGCGGCCGAGCGGCTCGGCCCGCTCCTCGCACAGGCGGCGGATGACGCCGATCATCCGCCCGCGCTCGTCGAGGCTCATCTGCGCGACGCGCGCCTGGGCGGCGGCGGCCGCCTTCACCGCCTCGTCCACCGTCGCGAAGACGCCGTCGCCGAGCGGGGCGCGCTTCTGCTTCGCGGCCGCTGGCGTGGCCGGCTGCGCCGCCGCCCGCGCGGGGGCCGCCGGCGCGAACGGGCGCACCGAGGCGCCGCCTGGCGGGCGAGATCCCGGCGCGGGACGCAGGACGGCCGCCGGCGCGGCGCCGGGGTACGCCAGCAGCCGGGCCACGACCTCCTGCGCGATGTCGGCGACGACGCGATCGCGATCGGCGATCATTGCGGCATCTCCACCGTGGCGGCGCCCATCTCCACCGAGTCCACGATCCCGACGATGACCGCGTCGGTGGGGCTGTCCTTCGTCATCGGCGTCATCCGGGCCGAACTGCCCTGCGTGAAGAGCACGTAGGTGCCCAGCCCCGCGCCGACGCTGTCGACGGCCACCACCGTGTTGCCGGACTCCGTGAGGACGCCGTCCTTCGCCACGCAGGGCTGCACGACCAGGAGCTTCGCGCCCTGGAACTTCGCGTGCTTCTGCGTCGCGACGACGCTGCCGATGACTCTCGCGAGCAACATGGTCCCGCCTCCGTTCCCTAGCCCGGGAGCGTTCCCGCCACCTCGTCGTGCGGGCGCGGGATGACGTGCACGCTCACCACCTCGCCGACCGAGCGCGCCGCCACGGCGCCGGCGTCCACCGCCGCCTTGACGGCCGCGACGTCGCCCGCCAGGAAGATCGTGCACATCCCGCTGCCGACCTTCTTCCACCCCTTGAACGTGACATCCGCCGCCTTCAGGGCCGCGTCGGCGGCCTGGACCAGGGGCGTGAGGCCGCGTGTTTCAATCATGCCGATTGCCGTCTGTGCCATGTCGTCCTCCAGCCGAACACGCCGGACCCGAGATTCGTTCCCGCGGACCGGAGCGGCCGCGTCGCACGGGTCTCGGGGCCGTCCCTATGGGAGCATCCCCGCGACGAGGCCGTCGTGCGGCCGGGTGATGACGTGAGCCGCGACCAGCTCGCCGACCGTCTTGGCGGCCGCCGCGCCGGCGTCCACGGCCGCGCGGACGCTGCCCACGTCGCCGCGGACGATGGAGGTGACGTAGCCGCCGCCGATCTGGATCCGGGCCGTGAGCTTCACGTTCGCGGCCTTGCACATGGCGTCGCTGGCCTCAACCAGGCCCACGAGCCCCTTCGTTTCAATCAAGCCGAGTGCTTCCACCATGGCCCTGCTCCCTTCACCAGCCGCGCCTACGAGAGGCCGGCCGCGGCCTTCGGCCCGAGCCTCCCGACGAGCCCGTCCAGGTCGTCGTGCGGGCGCGGGATCACGAGGACGCTCACCACCTCGCCCAGGGGCTTCGCCGCCGCGGCGCCGGCGTCCACCGCCGCCTTGACCGCCGCCACTTCGCCTTCGACGACCGCGGCCACCAGGCCGGAGCCCACCGGCTCCCAGGTCCTGAAGGTCACGCCGGCCGCCTTCAGCATCGCGTCGACGGCCTCGAAGAGCGCCACCAGTCCGCGTGTCTCGATCATCCCGATTGCAGGTTTCACCGCGCGCTCCTGTTCCGGCCGGGCCGGCGCTGCCGCCCGTCCCTTCTGCTGCCCGGCCGGCGCTGCCGCCCCGGCCCGTGTCCGTCGGAGCGGCCTCACCGGCCGCCGCCTTCCGACTTGCTGAGCTCGAACTCCGTGGCCAGGTGCAGCGCGCACGCGTTGGCCTCGTCGGTGTCCATGTGCACGTTCAGCCGCGAGGTCGGGTCGATGCGGGCGACGACGCGGCTGAAGACCAGCGGGGCGGGGCTCTCCACGCGCAGGCGCATGAGGTCGCCCTGCTTCACGCCGTAGTGCTCGGCCTCGGCGGGATTCATGTGCACGTGAATCGCCGCGCGGATCACGCCCTGCTTCAGCTGCACCATCCCCGCCGGCCCGACCACGTAGGCGCCAGGCGTGCCGGCGGTGTCGCCCGACAGCCGCACCGGCACGTCGTCGAAGCCGAGGAGGATTGCGTCGGTGAAGGCCAGCTCGATCTGCGACTCCTTCCGGAGCGGCCCGAGGATGCGCAGGTTCGGGATCGAGCGGCCGCGGCGCCCGACGAGCGTGACCGTCTCCTTCGCGGCGTAGTTGCCTTCCTGGTAGAGCGGCCGGTCCGGCGTGAGCTCGTGGCCGGGCCCGTACAGCACGTCGAGGTCCGCGCGGCTCACGTGCATGTGCCGGGCGGAGACGTGCACGACGAGCGGGTTCGTGCCGGCCGCGGGCGCGGCGCCGAACCGCGCCGAGACCACCTGGCGCACGACCTCTTCGATGGCCGCGCGGGTGAGCGGCGGGCGGTCGATCGTCGCGGTGCTAGCGGCCATGTGCGCCTCCGGCGGCCCCGCCGCCTTTGACCACCTCGGCCGTCGCGCGCGCCACGACCCGCTCTTCGTCGGCCGGGACGATGAGGATCGGCACGCGCGAGGCGGCGGCGGAGATCCTGGCGGCGCCGCGCGCGTCCGCGTTGAGGCCCCGGTCGAGGACGATGCCGAACTCGCCCAGGCCCGTGCAGACGCCTGCGCGGATGTCCGGGCTGTTCTCGCCAATCCCGCCGGAGAACGTGAGGACGTCAACTCCGCCGAGCGTGACGAGGAACGCGCCCAGGTAGTGGCGGATCGAGCGGACGAAGGCGTCGAGGGCGAGGCGCGCCCGCGCGTTGCCCGACGCGGCCGCCTCGTCGAGGTCGCGGATGTCGCCAGACAGGCCGCTGATGCCCGCGAGGCCGGACTGCGACGCCAGCACGCGCGCCATCTCGTCGGGGCCGAGGCCGCGCTTCTTCATGACGAAGAGCGCCGCGAAGACGTCGAGGTCGCCGCAGCGGTTGCTCTGCGGCAGGCCAGACTGCGGCGACATGCCGAAGCTCGTGTCGGCGGCGACGCCGTCGCGGACGGCGGCCAGGCTCGAGCTGCCGCCGAGATGGCAGGAGATGTGCCGGAGGCCGGCGCCGAGGTGCGCCTGCACGTGCTCGTGTGCCGCGCGGTGGCTCGCGCCGTGGAAGCCGTACCGGCGCACGCCCAGCTCCTCGCGCCAGTCGAACGGCACCGCGTAGGTCGTCGCCGCCTCGTCGAGGCGGTCGAAGAAGGCCGTCTCGAAGAGGGCGACGAGGGGAACGCCCGGCACGCCCCTGGCGAACGAGCGCATCGCGGCGACGTAGGGCGGGTTGTGGGCGGGCGCGAAGAAGGAGAACTCCTCCATCGCGGCGAGCACGTCCTCGTCCACCACGCGCGCGCCGCTGACCGGGCCGGCGTGCACGGCCTTGAAGCCGATGGCGGCCAGCTCGTCCAGGCGGGCGAGCGGCTTGCCGTCGCCGGCGATGTCAGCGACGCATCGGCGGATAGCCGTTTCGTAGTTGGGGCAGTCGCCGCCCGTCTGGCCGATGCGCTCGACGCGTCCCTGCGCGAGGACGGCGTCGCGTTCGACGTCGAAGAGGCGGTACTTGAACGACGTGCTGCCGATGTTGGCGACCAGAATGTTCATGGTCTGACCGATTATGACTGCTTTTGATGACGACAAGGAAGGCCTGGATCGGTCGTAACAATGCCGCTCGACGTCCTCTGCTTCCTCCGCCACTCCCTGATATCGACGTAACTGTATGATTTCTGTTGACGTATTGCAAGCAAAATATCTATATTAACGGTCGTCAATAGACTGAAATACGACAGTTTTCGACCGATAAGAGACAGGTGCAACCCATGAATCGGTCACCGAGGCCGTCCGCACCGCCCACGCTCGACCGCATCGCTGAGCTCGGCATCGTCGGGGCCGGCGGCGGCGGCTTCCCGGCGGCCGTCAAGCTGGCGGCGCGCGTGTCGACGGTGATCGTGAACGGCGCCGAGTGCGAGCCGCTCCTGCACAAGGACAAGGAACTGCTCCAGCACCTTGCGGAGCCCATGCTGCGCGGCCTCGCGGCGGCAATGGCGCTGACAAGCGCTCGCGAGGGCATCATCGGCATCAAAGAGAAGTACACGGCCGTCATGGCCGGCCTGGAGCCGGTGCTGCCGCCGAACGTACGCATCCTGCCGCTCACCGACACCTACCCGGCCGGCGACGAGTTCCTGCTGGTGCACGACGCGGTGGGCCGCATCATCCCGCCGGGCGGCCTGCCGAAGGACGTGGACGCGGTCGTCGCCAACGTCGAGACGCTCGCCAACATCGGCCTCGATCGGCCCGTCACGCACAAGTACCTGACGGTGGCCGGGGCCGTGGCCGCGCCGGTCACGCTCGCGGCGCCGATCGGCACGAGCATCGGCGAGCTCATCGCGCGCGCCGGCGGCCCCACCGCCGATCGCATCGCCGTGCTCCTCGGCGGCGCCATGATGGGCCGGCTCGCCGCGAACTTCGACGAGCCGGTCACGAAGACGCTCGGCGGCCTCATCGTCCTGCCCGAGTCGCACCCGCTCATCGAGCGCTACAAGGCAACGCCCCGGCAGATCGCGCGCATCGGCCGCTCCGCGTGCGACCAGTGCCGGTTCTGCACGGACCTCTGCCCGCGCTTCCTCATCGGGCATCCCATCCAGCCGCACCTCGCGATGCAGTCGCTGGGGTTCTCCACGAGCCCGACGTCGATGGCGGCTGGGACGCTGTACTGCTGCGAGTGCAACCTCTGCAGCCTGTACTCGTGCCCCGAGAACCTCGACCCGAAGAACGTGTGCGTGGCGTCGAAACCCGCGGCGCGCGAGCGGAAGCTCGAGTGGAAGGGCACGCCGGACTCGATCGCCGCGCACCCGCTGGCCGGGGACCGCCGCGTGCCGACGAAGCGCCTCATCGCGAAGCTGGGCCTCGCCGGGTTCCGCAACGTCGGCCCGCTCGAGGATCTGGGCGCCGCGCCGCGGCGCGTCGTGCTGCCGCTGAAGCAGCACGCGGGCGCTCCGGCCGCGCCAGTCGTCCGGCCCGGCGACCGCGTCGCTGCTGGCGACCTGGTGGCGGCCCCGGCTGCCGGCGCCCTCGGCGCGCGCATCCACGCCAGCATCAGCGGCGTGGTCCGCTCGGTGGATGGCGCCGTCGTGATCGAGGCCTGAGCCGTGAAAGGGAGACTGCCGTGCCGAAGCTGAAGTCGATCGGGCTCGTCGAGGTCTCGTCGATCGCCGCCGGCTACGTGGCGCTGGACGCCATGCTCAAGGCGGCGCAGGTCGATCTCCTGCTCGCGCGCACGATCTGCTCGGGCAAGTACCTCATCGTCGTGGGCGGGGACGTGGCGTCGGTCCAGGCGTCGGTGGAGGCGGGCGCCGCGAAGTGCGACGGGTCGCTCATCGAGCGGCGCGTCGTCACGAAGGTGCATCCCGCCGTGTTTCCCGCGATCGGCCTCGCCGTGGACGTCGCGCCGGAGTACACGAAGGCGATCGGCCTCATCGAGACGTTCTCGGCGTCGAGCATCGTCGACGTTGCCGACGCGGCGGTGAAGGCCGCGAACGTTGTGCTCTTCCGCATCCACCTCGCGATGGCCGTCGGCGGCAAGGGCTTCGTCGTGCTGACCGGAGACATCGCCAGCGTCGAGGCCGCCGTCGCGGCGGGCGCCGCCGTGGCTTCGGGTGAGGGGATCCTCGTGGGCAAGGCGGTCATTCCGGGGCCGGCGAAGGAGCTGTTCCGCGAGTTCATGTGAGGCCACGCCGGCGGCCCGGCGGCGGACCCTGGCTCCGACGCGCGCGGCCTGTCGGCGCACGATGCCGGCGGCGTCCCCGGAACCCTCCGGGACAGGCCAGGCAGGCAGCGGCCGTGCGCCGGGACGCAGTCGCCCTTGTTCCGCGCCGGCGTCCGAGGCACGCTGACGCAGCCGGAATCCGGTCTGCCCCGATGGAGGGTCTCCCGTGACCATGCATACGCGACTCTCGTCCCGCACGGCGGCCGCTCCGGCGCTCGCGCTCGTCGCCGCCGCCGCGTTCGGCGCCGCCGTCATCCTGCGCGCGGCGCAAGCACCGGCTCCGCCCGCCGCCCCCGGCGCCAGCGCTCGCCCGGCCGCGCCGTCTCCGCCGGCGCTCGCCGATCTCCGCCGCCAGTTCGTCGAGCCCCCGGACGATGCGCGCATCATGATGCGCTGGTGGTGGTTCGGGCCGACGGTGACGAAGGCCCGGCTCGGGCGGGAGATGCGCCTGATGAAGGAAGGCGGCATCGGCGGGTTCGAGATCCAGCCGGTGTACCCGGTCGTGCTCGACGACGCTGCGCAAGGGCTCGTCACGCATCCGTTCCTGTCGGACGCCTTCCTGGACGATCTGCGCTTCACCGCGGGCAGGGCGAAGGAGCTGGGGCTGCGCGTGGACATGACGATCGGCAGCGGCTGGCCGTACGGCGGCCCGCAGATCGGCATCACGCAGGCGGCCGGCACGCTCAGGATCGAGCGCGTGCCCGCTCCGGCCGGATCGATGCGCGTGCCCGTGCCGGACATCCGTCCCGGCGAGCGCCTGATCGCCGCGTTCCTCGCGCCGTCGGCTCCGGCGACGTCCACGAAGGGCCTGCGCGAGGCCTCCGCAATCGAGGACGGCGTGCTCCGGCTGCCGGACCGGGCGGCGGGCGCCCGCGAGGTGCTGTTCTTCATCAGCAGCCGCACGGGCCAGATGGTGAAGCGCGCGGCGGTCGGTTCGGAGGGGTTCGTCCTGAACCACTACGACCGCGCCGCCGTCGATCACTACCTGCGCGAAGTCGGCGACCGCCTCCTCGCGCCCTTCGGCGACGCACCGCCGTACGCCGTGTTCTGCGACAGCCTCGAAGTGTACGGGTCGGACTGGACCGACGGCTTCCTCGAGGCCTTCCGCGCGAAGCGGGGCTACGACCTGCGGCCGCTCCTGCCCGCTCTCCTGCTCGACGCGGGGCCGGGCACGGCAGGCATCCGCCACGACTGGGGCCGGACGCTCACCGAACTCCTCGGCGAGCGCTTCTACGGGCCGATGCAGGAGTGGGCGCGGCGCCGCCACACGAAGTTCAGGATCCAGGGCTACGGCATCCCGCCAGCGACGATCTCGAGCAACGCGGCCGTCGATCTCCCCGAGGGCGAGGGCGCGCAGTGGCGCGTGCTGCGCGCGTCGCGCTGGGCCTCGTCCATCGGGCACCTGTACGACCGCCCCGTCATTTCGTCCGAGACGTGGACGTGGCTCCACTCGCCGGCGTTCATGGCGTCGCCGCTGGATCTGAAGGCCGAGGCGGACGCGCACTTCCTGCAGGGCATCAACCAGCTCATCGGCCACGGCTGGCCCTACACGGCCGACGGCGTGGCGTACCCGGGATGGCGGTTCTACGCGGCGGGCGTCTACAACGAAAAGAACCCGTGGTGGATCGTCATGCCCGATCTTTCTCGCTACCTGCAGCGGCTGAGCTGGCTCCTGCGCCAGGGCCGGCCCGTGAACGACGTGGCGTTCTACCTCCCGACTGCCGATACGTGGGCGCAGTTCGTGCCGGGCAGGATCGACAGCTTCATCGACATGATGTCGCGCGCGCTCGGGCCGGACATCGTGCCGGCCGTGCTGGACGCGGGAGTCAACCTGGACTTCGTGGACGACGGCGTGCTCGGCGCGGGAGCGAAAGTGGAGCAGGCCCGGCTCGCCATCGGCGCCAACCGCTACCGGGCCGTCGTCCTGCCGAACGTGCAGCGCATGCCCATCGCCACGCTGCGCCTGCTCGAGGAGTTCGCGAAGCAGGGCGGCCAGGTGTTCGCCACGCGGCGCCTGCCGGCCGAAGAGCCTGGCTACATGGCCGCGGCAGCGGATCACGCGGCGGTGGCCGCCGCGGCTGAGCGGCTGTTCCGGGGGGCGTCTCCGGCCGGGGTGTTCGTCGAACGCGACGCCGATCTGACCGTCGCGCTGCGCGTGCGGGTGGCGCCGGACGTGGCAGTGTCGGCCGGCGTGGGCGCCGTGGCCGCGGTGCACCGGCGGACGGACGCGGCCGACATCTACTTCGTTGCGAACACCTCGAACGCGAGGCAGACGCTCGAGGCCACGTTCCGCGTCGCCAGCGCCAGGGCGGAAGCGTGGAACGCGCTGACGGGAGAGGCCGTTCCGGTGGCCGTACGGCCCGCCGGGGCCGTTCGCGGCAAGGGTGCCGCGGGCGCCAGCCGAGAAGGCGCGACAGTGTCGCTCGATCTTGCGCCCTACGAATCGACCGTCATCGTCTTTCCCGCCGACACCGCAGGTTCGCGCGTCCGCCAGCCGCAGACGGTGAGGCCGCCGCGCCAGCTGCCGCGGCCCGTCGACATCAGCGCCGGATGGCGCGTGGCATTCGGCCCGAACGGCGCGCCGTCGGAGTGGGCGGCGCTGCGTTCGTGGACAGAAGATCCCGAGAGGCTGCACTTCTCGGGCGTGGCGACGTACGAGAAGAGCGTGGACGTGCCGGCGGCCATGCTCGGGCACGGCCTCTCGGTGCGCCTGGATTTCGGCGAGCCGACGCCGCGGGAGATCGGCCAGCCGCGCTACGGCACGCAGGCCTGGCTGGACGCGCCAGTGCGGGACGCGGCCGTCGTGTTCGTGAACGGGACGCGGGCGGGGTCTGTCTGGTGCCCGCCCTACGCCATCGACGTCACGCCGTTCCTGAAGCCGGGCCCGAACAGCCTGCGCGTCGACGTCGCGAACCTCGCGATCAACCACATGGCGGGGCGCGCGCTGCCTGACTACAAGCTGCTGAACCTGCGGTACGGATCGCGGTTCGATCCGCAGGACATGGACAAGGTGAAGCCGGTGCCGGCGGGGCTGCTCGGCCCGATCCGGCTCGTGGCCGCGCCGGCGGGGCCCGCGGCGTCGCCAGGCTCCGCAGGCCGGTAACCGGCCCACGAAGCAACGGGCTCTCGCGGCGGGCCTGACCCCGGGCTCTGCTCAGGGCGCAGGCAGAGGCGCGGCTGGCGAGGCCGCCTCGCGCAGGAACGAGCCGGCCGGCGAGTGCGAGCGCAAGCCCGTTCCCGAACCGGGCTCCTCGCTCTTGCTGCTTTCGACCGGCCTCCTCGCCCTGCGCGCCTCCAGATCACGTGCTCGTGAGTGGTTGGCAGTGGGATTGAGCCGGCAGCCCCTTGCCGTGTCAGGCATCCCGTGACTTCGCGGTCGCGCAGGAGCGCCGCATCCTGAAGTCGAGCATGTACGTGCCGACCACGCGCCGTCCCGGGCGCGCGGCTGGAGTAGACTGTCCGCGCCCGGCCTGACCGACGCCCGTCCAGGGAGGACCCGCCGATGAGAACGCCGATGCGCGTTGCCACGCTGACCCTGTTGCTGGCGCTGGCCGCGATGCCCGCGGCCGCGCCGCAGCATCCCGCGCCGGCCCCCGGCCCCGTCGACGCGAGGCTGCAGGCGCTGAAGCAGCAGGCCCTCGCCGAGGTCGACAGCCTGCGCGCGCTCACGCAGCAGATGATCGATCAGGTCTACAGCTTCGGTGAACTGGGCTTCCAGGAGGTCGAGACCTCCCGCTACCTCACCGGCGTGCTGCGCAAGAACGGGTTTGCCGTCACGGAAGGCGTGGCCGGCATGCCGACGGCCTGGTTCGCGTCGTGGGGATCGGGCAAGCCCGTCATCGCGCTCGGCTCGGACATCGACGGCCTGCCGCAGACCAGCCAGAAACCCGGCATCCCGTGGCACGAACCGCTCGTGGACGGCGCCCCGGGACACGGCGAAGGCCACAATTCGGGGGTGCCGATGAACATCACCGCCGCGCTGGCGGTGAAACGGATCATGGAGCGCGAAAAGCTCGGCGGCACGATCGTCGTCTGGCCGGGCGTCGCCGAGGAGCTGGTGGCGGCCAAGGCTTTCTACGTCCGCGACGGCCTCTTCAAGGATGTGGACGTCGTCCTGTTCTCGCACGTCGCCTCGTCGATGGGCGTGTCGTGGGGCGCGGCGGCCGGGAACGGGCTCGTGTCGGTCGAGTACGCGTTCAAGGGGCAGAGCGCCCACAGCGCGGGCATGCCGTGGCGCGGGCGGTCAGCGCTGGATGCGGTCGAGTTGATGAACGCCGGCTGGAACTTCCGGCGCGAGCACCTGCGGCTCCAGCAGCGCTCGCACTACGTCATCACCGACGGCGGCGACCAGCCGAACGTCGTCCCGTCGACCGCGGCCGTCTGGTACTACTTCCGCGAGACCGAGTACCCGCGCATCATGGAGATGTGGCAGATCGGCGACCGCATCGCCCAGGCGGCGGCGATGATGACCGACACCACCGTGACCTCCCGGGTGCTCGGGGCGGCCTGGCCGCAGCACTTCAACAAGGTCGTCGCCGACGTGACCTACGCCAACATCAAGACCGTGGGCATGCCGAAGTGGGACGAGGCCGACCAGGCGCTCGCCAGGGCGGTGCAGCGCGAGCTGAAGCAGGCCGAGCGCGGCCTGGAGTCCGAGGTCGGCCGGCTCGGCGAGCCGGTCCGCGACGAGGACAACCGCGGCGGCGGGTCCGACGACATCGGCGACGTGTCGTGGGTCGTGCCGACGATCACGCTGCGCTACCCGGCGAACATCCCCGGCACGATCGGGCACCACTGGTCGAGCGGAATCGCCATGGCGACGCCGATCGCGCACAAGGGCTGCACGGCTGGCGCGAAGGTGCACGCGCTCACGATGCTGGACCTGCTGCTGAAGCCAGCGCTCGTCCAGCAGGCCTGGGACTACTACACCAGCGTTCAGACGAAGGACCAGAAGTACACGCCGATCGTGCGGCCCGGGGACAAACCGGCCACGTTCCTCAACGCGAAGCTCATGGCGGCATACCGCGAGAAGATGAGGCCGTTCTACTTCGACCCATCGCGGTACACGACGTACCTGGAGCAGCTGGGCGTGCCGTACCCGCCGCACGCCAGGCCCACGGACAAGTAACGGCCGTTCGAGACAAGGCCCGGGCGCAGGCGCTTGCGGACCGCCGGTCCGAATTTCAGCGGCTCTCGACGACGGCCTTCACCACCCCGTCTGCGTAGGCCGCGGCAATCCCGAACGCCTCGGCGGCCCGCGCGAGCGGGAAGCGGTGCGTCACGAGGGGCCGCAAGTCGACGCGGCCTTCGAGGGCCAGCGCGAGCGCGCGCGGGTAAGCGTGTTTCATGCGCCGGCACAGCCGGATGGTCGCGCCCTTGCGCCGCGCGGTCGAATGCCGCATCGTGAGCCGATCGTCGCGGGGGATGCCGACCAGCGCCGCGCGCCCGCCCAGGCGGAGCATGTCCATCGCCTGTGAGACGGACTCGTCGGCCCACGCGGCCTCGATCGCCACGTCTACGCCGCGGCCGCCCGTAAGGCGCGCGACTGATGCCGCCGGGTCGTCGCGATCGATGTCGATGGGAATGCCGCCCCAGCGCTCGGCGAGCGCGAGGCGCGCGGGCAAACGGTCGGTGACGATGATCGGCGAGGCGCCGGCAAGGCGCGCCACCTGCAGGATCAAGAGGCCGATGGGCCCGGCGCCGAGGATCGCGGCGCTGTCGCCGACGCGGATGCGGGCGAGATCCACCGCATGGAGGGCGACGCCGAGCGGCTCGAGAAGCGCCGCGCTCGCGTCGTCCAGCGCGTCGGGCACGGGCACGCACGAGCGCGCGGGCATGTGCATCCACTCGCACAGGCTGCCGCCGTCGGGACAGTTGCCGCAGAAGCGCAGGCGCTCGCACAGGTTCGGATGCCCGCGCGCGCACAGCTCGCACACGCCGCAGGGCTGGGCGGGGTCCACCGCGACGCGCGCGCCGGGCCTGAGGGGCTGGCAGGCGTAGTCCAGGGCGCCCGGGCCGACGCCCTCGACCGTGGCCGAGAATTCGTGACCGATGACGAACGGGCCGGCGACCTCCGTGTCGCCGATGCGCGCGTCGAGATACGAGTGCAGATCGCTCCCGCAGATGCCGGTCAGGCTGACCCGAAGGAGCACGTGGCCTGCGGGTGGCGGTCCGGGATGAGGTACCCGCTCGACGCGCAGATCGCGCGGCCCGTGAAGGCGCGCGGCGAGATGCTCCCTGCTGTTGCTCATGATCCGGGGCTCTGAAGACCCGCGGTCTGCGAATCAGCGCTCCCGCACCCTCGTCAACAGCGCCGCCAGCTCCGCCACGCGGTCCGGGTGCGCCGCGGCGAGGTTCCGCCGCTCACCGGGATCCGCCTTGAGATCGAACAGCTGCGGCCCGGGATCGTTGCCCAGTTCGGTGTTCGTGCTGGTCGAGACGCGCGGCCCGTCGCGGGGCTCGATGTACTTCCAGCGGCCTTTGATCAGGGAGAGCGGACCGGCCTGTTCGACGATCCACTCCCGGCCCTCGCGGCTCTGGCCGAGGAGCGCAGGGAGCACGTTCTGGCTGTCGGGCGCCGCCCCCGGCGGAACCGGCTGTCCCGTCAGCGCCGCGAGCGACGACGCCAGATCGATCTGGCCGACGAGCGCGCCGGACACGCCGCGCCTCACGCGCACCGGCCACCGCAGGACGAAGGGCACCCGCGTGCCGCCCTCGAACGCGCTGCACTTGCCGCCCCTGTACGGGCCCGCGGGCCGGTGCGCGCCGAGTCTCTCGACCGCCTGGTCCCGGTATCCATCGTCGACGACCGGGCCGTTGTCGCTCGTGACGACAAGAAGCGTGTTCGAGGCGAGCCCGAGGCGGTCGAGCGCCTTCACGATCTCGCCGACGCTCCAGTCGAACTCGACAATGGCGTCGCCGCGCGGCCCCATGCCGCTGCTGCCCGTGAACCGCGGGTGCGGCGCGCGGGGGACGTGGATGTCGTGCGTCGCGAAGTAGAGGAAGAACGGCCGGGCCCGGTGCCGCTCGATGAAAGAGACGGCCTTCGCGGTGATCGTGTCCGCAATGTCCTCGTCCACCCACCTCGCCTTCGCCCCGCCGCTCATGTAGCCGATGCGGCTGATGCCGTTGACGATCGTCTGATCGTGGCCGTGGCTGGGATGCAGCTTCAGCAGATCCGGACGCGCCTTGCCCGTGGGCTCGTCCCCGACGCGCTCGCGGTAGCTCACGCGAATGGGGTCCGCCGGGTCGAGACCGACCACGCGCCGGTCTTCGACGTACACGCACGGCACGCGGTCGCCCGTCGCCGGGAGGATGAACGCGTAGTCGAAGCCGACGTCCAGCGGCCCGGGCGCGATGTCGCGGTTCCAATCCACGTCGCCCGCCCCCAGGCCGAGGTGCCACTTGCCGACGACGCCCGTGGCGTAGCCTGCCTGTCGCAGGAGTGAGGGCAGCGTCGTGCGGCCAGGCTCGATGATGAGCGACGCGTCCCCCGGCAGCACGCCGGTGCCCGTGCGGCGCCACGCGTACTCGCCGGTGAGCAGCGAGTACCGGGACGGGGTGCACGTCGCCGCCGGCGCATGGGCGTTGGTGAACCGGAGGCCGTCGGCGGCGAGGGCGTCGATGTTTGGCGTGCGAACGGTCGCGGAGCCGTTCATCCCGACGTCGCCGAAGCCGAGGTCGTCGGCGTAGACGAGGACGATGTTCGGGGGCGAGGGGGCAGCGGCGGCCGCGGCGGGGATCACGACCCACGCCGGCGAGAGCCACGCGGCAAGAACGAACGCGGCGAACGCGCGGAAGCGGGTGACTGCCACGGCGCCAGTATACGCGGTCGACCCGCAAAACGGCCGCTTCGGGAGCTTCAACGCGGTGCTGAAGGGCACGGCGATCCCCCACGACCAGGAGCAGCGAAGTAGCGGGGTAGCGAGCAGCGGGGCAGCGGGGTCAGATCCAGGAAAGCGGGGTCAGATCCAGGAAAGCGTGGTCAGATCCAGGAAAACGGGGCCAGGGCCGGGATCGCGGCATAATGTCCGGGTTCTGGATCTGACCCCATGAACGTCGTCATCGCGTCAGACTGGGCGCCGATACGCGCCTTCGACCCGATCATCCGCGCAGATCCGGAGGCGATCTACGGCGATCTCCTTCCGATCCTCCGCGATGCCGACCTGCGCATCGTCAACTGCGAGTGCGCCCTGACGTCGGCAGCGAAGCCGGTGTGGAAGAGCGGCGCGGTGTTCAAGGGCGCGCCCGCGCACGCCGCGGGCCTGACGGCCGTCCCATTCGACGTGGCCTGCCTGGCCAACAACCACGTCTTCGATTTCGGCATCGCGGGCTTCCGCGAGAGCCTGCGCGTGCTCGCCCGCGCGGGCATCCGGACCGTCGGCGCCGGCCTGACCGAGGCGGAGGCCCACGCGCCCCTCGCCGTGCGCACGAAGCGGCAGCACGTCCACCTCGTCAACATCAGCGAAGGCGAGGATCTCACGGCGGCGCGCGGCGGCCCCGGCGTCGTCGGATGGGACGTCCCGAGGGCCGCGGCGCTCGTTCGTCGCCTCAAGACCCGCGGCGGCGTCGTGATCGCCATCGCGCACTGCGGGCTCGAGTACGTGCCGTTCCCGGCGCCGTACGTGGTCGCGGCGTTCCGGGCGCTCGTTGACGCGGGGGCGGACTGCGTCATCGGCCATCACCCGCACGTGCCGCAGGGGGTCGAACTCCGGCGCGGCTGCCCGATCTTCTACAGCCTCGGCAACTTCGCCTTCTACCAGCCCACCGACCTCCACCACCGGAAAGTCGGCTTCTGCGTCAGCCTGCGCTGCGCCCGGAGCCGGATCGATGGGTTCGAACTCCATCCCTACCGCATCACGGACGCAGGCCTGCGGCGCCTCGATGCCGCCGAACGCCGCGCGTTCGACCGGACGATGGCCCGGCTCTCGCGTCCGTTCCACACGCCCTCCGGGCCCGCCCGCGCATGGAACGCCTGGCTGGAGTACTACGGCCAGCAGGGATTCCGCGCGGAGGTGACGGCCATCCTCGACAGGATGGACACGGACCCGCGGAAGGGCGCGGCGATGTTCCGCAACCGCCTGACGACAGCGCAGCACACGGAGCACTGGCGGACTTTTCTCTCGCGCCTGATTGCCGGCGGCCGGCACGATTACGCGAAGGCTGACTACAAGCTGGTGGAGGAGTACTTCAGAAAGCGGGCAGCGCCATGAGCCGGTCCGCCGAGTGAAGGCGGCCGCCTGGCGCCTGGCCCGAAGGCCGGCCCGTCAGGCGATCCCGTACCGCGTGCCCGCAGCGGCGATGATGGCGCGGATGAGATTTCGGTAGTCCGCCATCTCGCCTTCCGGCGACCTGTAGTACAGCGTGTAGATCTGCGGCGCCCAGCTCTTGAGCGGCTTGAGCCCCGGGATGCCGTTGACTTCCATGACCCGCAGCGCCCCGCCGGCATCGGTCTTGATGTCGATGCGCACGTGGTCCAGGCAGTTCATGGCGTCCGCGGCCTGCGCCGCCAGCACCTTCGCTTCGTCGCCTCGCGACGGCGGCAGGCTGATCTTCGTCAGGCCGATCCCGCGCAGGTCCGCCCGCAGCACCTTGTGCTTCCCGTAATGCTGCGGCGCGACGGACACGAGGCCGGGCAGGCATTCGCGCGTCGCGCCGTTTCCAAGCACGAGCGTCGTGAATTCATCGCCCGGCAGGAAGTCCTCGACGAGCGCGGCCTGGCCGAACTCGCGCTCGATCCACCGCACCTGCCGCATGAGCTCGTCGGCGTTCGTCACGACGCTGTCGTCGTTGATGCCGATGGATCGCGATTCGCCCATCGGCTTGACGAACGCGGGGTACCGGACCGCGGACACATCGTCCGAGCTGCGCACGAGGTGATGGGCAGGTACGGCCACGCCGCGCGCCGCCAGCGCCTCGTGCGTCCGGTACTTGTCGATCATCTCCCGCATGGTCCGGCTGTCGGAACCGATGTAGGGAATCCCTCGGGCGTCGAGCACGTCGGCCACCCACATGGCGTTCTCGCCCCGCCCGATGAATCGCTCGTTCGCAGTGATGTAGTAGAGCGCGCTCCAGACGATGTCGAAGCCGCCGCCGTCGACCGCGCGCAGGAAGTCCTGCTCGGTTTCCGCGAACGCGATGCGGGCCGGGTGGCCCACGGCGGAGGCGGCCTCGGCGACCGACTCGGTCACGTGCATGTCGCCCCAGCCCTGCGCGTCCCCTCCGGGACCGGTCAACAGCAGGATCCTCATCGAGCAGCTCCAGGCGTGAGAGATCGGCGCCCCAGCAATCGGGCCTCTCGTGCGATGACGAATTCGTCAGTCGCGGGACCGGTCGTGCCTAAATCGTCCCGACCCCTTATCGGAGGCGCGCATAAGATAGCAGGGCCTCCGCCGTCGCGCGCGACACCGGCTCGACGAGGCGCGCGATCGCGACGCGCGATTCCTCCGCAAGCTCGACCTTCGACATGACGCGAACGGTGACTCCGTCCGGCGCACCGATGCCTGCCGGTCCGCTGCGGTCGGCCAACCCGGCGCTGCCGCCGCCCGGCGCGCCGTCTTCTCCACCCGCCTCCCGGCCCCGGCTGCCTCCGGCCTCCGCGGCAATCAATCCGTCCGATCTGTCCGACCCGTCCGTCTGCTCCGCCAGCAGCGCCTCAACTAGGCGTCGGCCAGGATCGAGGGCCCGCACCAGCCGGCCTGTCTTCGCGGCCAGCGCGGCTTCCAGCCGACCGGCGACGTAGACGTAGTGCGTGCAGCAGAGCCCGAGGAGCAGCGTGCCGCCGGGCGGGGCCGCGGCCGCCGCGCGGGCGGCGCACTCTTCAATCAGCCTCGCGGCCGACGGGCCGTTCACGTCCCGCTCGATGGCCGCCGCCAGGCCGTGGCACGGCACGGCGGCGATGCGCGCAGGGTCGGTCCCGCGCGCAGCCAGGCGGTCCCGATGCACGCCCGATTCGATGGTAGTCCTGGTCCCCGCGAGGACGATGGTGGCGGCCGCGTCCTCGGCCAGGCTCTCGCCGAACACGCCGACGCCGGCGTCAATGATGCCGCGCACGGGCACGCCACTGCTCAGGCTGAACGCCGTGTGGGGATACAGGATCGACAGCGTGTTGCAGGCAATCACGATGCGATCGGGCCGGAGGCCCGCCATCTGCCGGAGCGCCGTGTCGAACACGCGGGCCCGCGCGGGCACGTCGGCCAGATCGTTGTATCCCCGGCCCTCGAACGGCCACGCGTTGACGTAGGTCAGTCTCACCGGAGTCGCGGCAGCCGACGGCCGCAGCGCGCGCTCGAGCGCGGCGCAGACGGCGAGCCCGCCGAGTCCGGAGTCCGTGATGACGGTGTGCGCGCCAGGGGCCACGACGCGAGTATAGCGCCCGCGCCGGGACTACAATGCGTGTATGGCCCAGACTCGCGGCCGCACCCTCCCGCCGGCGCGCACCCTCGCCGCCGCGATCGTCCTCATCGCGGCAGCGGCCGCTGCTCAAGCGCCGGACCAGGGCCAGGCACGAGCGCCGGCGGCGCAGCAACCGGCGGCCCCCGTCGATCAGCCTCCTTCCGCTCAGCCGCCGGCCCAGGACCCGGCGCAGCAGCGTCCGCCGGTGTTCCGGGCGGGCGTGCGGGTGGTGCGCGTCGACGCGACGGTCACCGGGCGCGGCGACCAGCCCGTGGCCGATCTGACCCCCGCCGACTTCGAGGTGAGCGAGGACGGCGTGCCCCAGACGGTCGATCAGCTCCAGTTCATCAAGCTCGACGGTCAGCGCCCGGCCGGCGACGAGACGTCGCTCGAGATCAGGTCGCGCGAGCACGGCGAGGCCGAAGCCTCGCGCGAGGACGTCCGCGTGTTCGCCCTCTTCCTCGACGACTACCACATCGACCGGGCGCCGCAGGTCACGATGCCGCTCCGCAAGACCCTCTCGCTCTTCATCGAGCGGCTGTGGCCGACGGATCTCGTCGCGATCATGGAACCGCTCACTCCGCTGAGCGAGCTGCGCTTCACGCGCTCGAAATCCGAGCTGCAGCGGATCGTGAACAGCTTCGAAGGGCGCCAGGGCGAGATCTTCCCGATCAAGAGCCCGATGGAAGAAGCGCAGCTGATGCGGGGCGACGTCCGCCGCGTGCGGGCCCAGGTCACGCTGTCGGCGCTGGCCGCGCTGACGGTGAAGCTGGGCGGCATCAAGGAAGGCCGGAAGGCGATCGTCTTCGTGAGCCAGGGCCCGCCCACGTTCTTCGCGACCCGCGAGCCGGATCTCCAGGACCAGATGCGCGAGATCTTCCAGGCCGCCAACCGCGGGAACGTCACGATCTATCCGCTCGACCCGGTGGGCCTGACGCTGGAGTGGCGGACCGGCGACAAGAACACGCTCTACCAGCTCGCCGCGGACACCGGCGGGCGCCCAATCGTCAACACGAACAACTTCTCGGACGGCCTCAATCGGGTGTTCGAAGACAGCAGCGCGTACTACATGATCGGCTACACGCCCACCAGGGCCGACGACGACGGCAAGTACCACAAGATCAGCGTGAAGGTGAAGCGCCCCGGCGTCCACGTGATCGCGCGGCAGGGGTACTACGCGCCGAGCACGAAGGAGCTGGAGGCTGCCGCCGAGGCCTCGTCGCGCGTGCTCGAGCCGCATGTCGCCGGCGCGCTGCAGACCCTCGCCCGCCAGGAGCAGAACAAGCGCCCGGCGGACATCTGGACGGGCCTGTCGCGGCTGCCGGACAACCGCACGAGGGTCGTGGTGGCCTGGGACCCGGTCGAGCCGCCTCCGAACGTGCCGGTCGCGAGCCTCGACGTCGAGCTCCTGCCGGCGAAGAACGCCGCAGGCCAGCCCGCCCAGTCGCTGCCGGCCCCGGTCGCGGGCGGGCCGCCGCGGCGGGCCGCGGCGTTCGAGGCCGACGAGGGCCCGGTCTCGCTGCGCTTCACGGCGCGGGCCAGGGACGGGTCGGAAATCGATCGGTGGGTGACGACGCTGACCGCGCCGGACTGGCAGGCGTCGCCTGTGTCGATGTCGACCCCGCGCCTCTATCGCGCGCGCTCGCTGCCCGAGTGGCGGGCGCTGCAGTCGGCGCCGGACCCGGTGCCCACCGCCGTGCGCGAGTTCGTGCAGGGCGATCGCGTCCTGGTCGCCGTGGACTGCTACGGTTCGAGCCCCGACACGCACCCCGCCCTCAGCGCCCACGTGCTGACGCGTGAAGGCAAGGAGCTCACGCCGCTTCCCGTGCCCGAGCCGGCGCAAGGCGCGGCCAGGTTCGAGCTGCCCGTCGGCAGCCTCGGACAGGGCACCTACCTCGTGCGCCTGCGGGCAACGGCAGGCGCGGAACAAGCCCAGGAACTGGTGCCGATCCGCGTGGCGCGCTGAGCCGCGCGGCGCGCGCGGCCAGGCGCCCGTCAGACCCGCTGCACGAGGCCGCGCACGGTCTCGGTGAGCGTCCGGAAGTCGATCTTTCCGCTCGACATCTTCGGGATCTCGGGCACGACGACGAACTGCTTCGGCAGCGCGAAGTTCGGGAGCTCGCCGCCCATCTGGCGGAGCACCTCGCGCTCGTCGACGGCTTCGCTGACGACGGCGACGATCCGGGCCCCGCGCGCGGCGTCGGGCACCTCGACGACGGAGCAGACGACGCCCGGCGGCACCGCGCGCTCGAGCACGTCCTCGACGTGCACGAGAGAGACCATCTCGCCGCCGATCTTAAGGAAGCGGGCGAGGCGGCCGACGTGCCAGAGGTAGCCGTCCTCGTCCATGTAGCCCATGTCCTGGGTGTCGTACCAGCCGCGCTGCATGCGGGTGGCGTTCGCCTCGAAGTCGTCGAAGTAGCCCGACATGACCGACGGGCCCTTCGCCAGAATCCGGCCGATCGCACCCGTCGGGCACGGGTCGCCCGTCTCGTAGTGCACCATGCGCACCTCGAGGTTCGGGAGCACGCGGCCGACGCTGCCCGGGCGGTTGCGGTCGGGCGAGTTGAGCGAGATGACGGGGCTGGTCTCCGTCGTCCCGTACCCCTCGAGCACGGTCTTGCCGTGCTTCTCGAGGAATCCCCGCCGGAGCGGCTCGGGGCACTTGTCCGCGCCGGTCACGAGCAGCCGCACGCTCTCGAAGTCGCCCGGCTCGGACTTCTGGAGGTAGCCCGCCAGGAACGCCGGGGTGCCGACGAGCATCGTCACGCGCTCGTCCCGGATGGCCGCGCAGATGGCGCGGTACTCGAGCGGGCTCGGGACCGTCACCACCGTCATGCCGTTGGTGAGGGGGAGCCACAGCCCGGTATTGAAGCCGAAGACGTGGAAGTACGGCAGGTTGCCGAGGATGACGTCGCCCTCGCCGTAGACAACCGCACCATGGAGGCCCTCCATGTTCGCGAGGAGGTTGCGGTGGGTGAGAGGCACGACCTTCGGCGACCGCTCGCTGCCGCTCGTGAACAGGATGACGACCTTGTCGTCGGCGGACAGCGTCGGCAGGGAGGCCAGCACGCCGTCGACCGAGCGGGTCGCCCGGATGGAGCCGGCCACCTTCTGGAACAGGGAGACCGAGGCGGCGATGTCCTCGAGGAAGACCATGCCGTCCACCTCGGGACACTTGATCTTCGCCAGGAGCGCCCGGGACGTGACAATCGTGCGGAACCCGAGGCGGCGCTGGGCGTCCTGGCAGTTCCTGGCGGCGCCGCTGGAGTAGTTGATCATCACCGGGGTGCGGCCGGTCATGGTCGCGGCGATGACGGTGAGAATCGCCCCGGCGGTGTTGGGGATCATGACGCCGAGGAAGCCGGGGTCGTAGCCCTCCAGCTTGCGCGCGAGGATGAGCGACCGGAGCAGGGCGTGCTTGTAGCTCACGCGATGCCCGGTCAGGCGGTCGACGATCGCGAGCCGGTCGCCGTGCGTCTTAGCCGTCCGGACAAACGCTTCGACAAGAGTCATGACTGTGTCCAGCTACGGGGCGTTGCGGCTCCCGGGCGGTGTCCGGGCGTGCGGAGGCCGGCGTCGTGACTCCCGGCCCGAAACCCTGAGGCACCGAACGGGATGGCGCCGCCCGCGTGTCTGGCGAAGCCGACACGAAGCCGACGCGGCCCTCCGAGCGGGCGCACGGCGAGGGCTGAGTATACGACACAACGTCCGAGGGCGATCAAAAAGACGCATCCAAAGACGAAGCGAAGGCGAAGGCCTCGACCGCTAAGGAAGGCGGCCTTTCAAGGCGCCCGCGCGCGCCACGAGGCCGTCAAGGCCCGCCATGACCGTGTCCTCGACGGCCTCGGAGAACGGGCCGGGGCGCCCGAAGTAGAGCATCGCGTCCGCGCCTTCGTAGCCGCCCTCGCGCAGCACGCGCAGGGACGGCAGGTAGCCGAAGACCGCATCCACGTACCCGGCCACCCAGGTGGCATCGCCGTACTTGCGCTTCAGGGCCAGCGCGTAATCGGCGACGACTTCGCCGCCGATGCCGATGAAGAGAGACTGGCCAAGCGCCAGGACGTGGAGCGGGACGGCCTCGGCCGCGCGGGTCCGGCCGTCGCGGGCAATGTCGTCCAGCATCAGCTTCGCGTGCCGGCGGACGTAGACGTTCGCGTCCTCGAGCTTGCGGCGCCAGTCCTCCGCGCCGGGCGCCTGGGCATAGGGCAGGGTGACCGTGCCGAAGGCCCGGCGGAGCGGTCCCCGGACGTCGGACCCGCCGCCGAGCGCCCGCTCGACGGCGTCGGCCAGGGTCCGTCCGTGCTGTTCGGCGAGTTCCCGGGTTCCGCGGGGCTTGGGGTTCGCGTCGGCGCCGCAGCCCTGCACGAACATGGCGATCGCACCCGGGTGGCGGCGCTCCAGCTCGGCCTGCGCCACGCCGGCGTAGTCGCCGTGGTACTGGACGAAAGACGCCACCAGCGTCGTGTTGTGGCAGGCGTAGCCGAACAGCAGTCCGGCCAGGCGGCCGCCTGGACGTTCGACCGCGAGAACCGGCACGGCGGGATCGACCGGGCCCGGCGGTTCGAAGGCCACTCGCCGATTGGCCCCGAAGCCGGCCTCGCCCTGGGACCGCCGGAGATGGGCGGGCGCGAGGGCGTCGAGGGCGCGGCCGACGACGTCGAGAACCTGGCCCTCGATCCGCCTCGTCGAGGCGCGGATGTCCTCCCACTGGGATGGGCTGAGATCGTAGGCGACGGCCAGCTGGTCGTCGATGACCGGGCCGCTGTGCGTGTGCGAACTGCAGAGCAGCAGCCCCTCGCGCGGCACGCCGTAGCGGCGGCCGACGGCGGCGGCGATGCGCTCGGCCACCCGATCAGTGAGGCCGAGCAGGTCCAGCGTGACGACGACCGCGCGGCGGCCGGCCGCGTCCTCCAGGGCCAGGGCCTTCGCGTGGAGCGGCAGGGCAATGCCGCGGGCAGGCTCAGTCCGGGCCGCGAACCCGCCCATCCAGAGGCCGAGCGGCGGCGTGATGTCGATCGACGCCAGCCCGGCGCGCCAGGCCGTCGAAGCCCGAAGGCCCGGAAACGCCGCAGCCGACGCCAGCGTCCAGAGGAAGGAGCGGCGGTGCATGGCGGGATGATACCTCCATCGGCCCGATGCGCCTCCATCGGCACCCATGCAAGGCCGGGCTCCGATCGGATAAGCTTCCCCCGGCCCCCGCCTCGGAGCGCCCGCATGACCGCCGTGACGACCCTGCCGCACCTGTTCGAGACGAGCGCCGACCGGTTCTCGCGCAACGTGTTCCTCATGGAGAAGCGGCACGCGGGCTACGAGGGCACGACGTACGGCGATCTGCGCGCTCGCGTGCACCGGTTCGCAGCGGGGCTGATGAGCCTCGGCCTCGAGAAGGGCGATCGGGCCGCCCTCATCGCCGAGGGCCGCACCGACTGGGTGGTGGCCGAGCTCGGGATCCTCTACTGCGGCGCCATCAACGTGCCCATCTCGGTCAAGCTGGACGAGCCGTCCGACCTCGCGTTCCGGCTCCGCCACGCCGGCTGCAAGATGGCCGTCGTGTCCGGCGGCCAGGCGGGCAAGATCAGGGCCGTCAAGGCCGGCCTGCCTGAGCTGAAGCTGACGGTCGTGCTCGACCAGGTGGAGGCGCCCGAGCCGGATGAGCTGGCGGCGGACGCCGTTCTCGCCCGGGGCGATGCCTTCCTCGAGACCGGGAGACCGGCGCTCGAAGCGCGCTGGCGATCCATCGCCGGCAGCGATCCCGCCAACATCTGCTACACCTCCGGCACGACGGCCGACCCCAAGGGCATCGTCCTGACGCACCGGAACTACACCGCGAACATCGAACAGGGCGTCGCCATGATCCAGCCCCGCGAGGACTGGGTGCTGCTGAACGTCCTGCCGTGGGACCACGCCTTCGGCCATACGTGCGGCATCTACATGATGATGAGCCGGGGAGCCGCGCTGGCGTCGGTGGCCGCCGGCCGGACGCCGCTGGAGACGGTGAAGAACATCCCGGCCGCGATCCGCGAGACGCGGCCGACGATCTTCCTCAGCGTGCCGGCCATCGCCGCGAACTTCCGGAAGAACATCGAGAAGGGCGTGCGCGAGAAAGGCGCGTTCGCTGCCGGCTTGTTTGCGAAGGCCCTTCGCGCGGCGTACGCCTACAACGCGGAGGGCTGGAACCGCGGCGCCGGCGCCCAGGCGCTGAAGAAGCCGCTGCTGGCCGTCTACGACGCGCTCGTCTTCCGCGCTATCCGCGCGAACTTCGGCGGACGGCTGCGGTACTTCATCGGCGGCGGCGCGCTGCTCGACATCGAGCTGCAGCGCTTCTTCTACGCCATCGGGATCCCGATGCTGCAGGGCTACGGCCTGACCGAGGCCGCGCCGGTCATCTCGGCCAACACCATCGAGCGGCACAAGCTGGGATCCTCCGGCCGGATCCTGCCGGACATGGAGGTGCGCATCTGCGACGCCGGCGGACAGCCGCTCCCGCCAGGATCGCGCGGCGAGATCGTCGTCCGCGGCGAGAACGTGATGGCCGGCTACTGGCGGAACGACGCCGCGACCGCCGAGGCGATCCGGGACGGCTGGCTCTACACCGGGGACCTCGGCTACCTCGACGCCGACGGGTTCCTCTACGTGCTCGGCCGGATGAAGAGCCTGCTGATCGCCGACGACGGCGAGAAGTACAGCCCGGAGCAAATCGAGGAGGCCGTCACGGAGCGCTCCCGATTCATCGATCAGATGATGCTCTACAACGACCAGTCGCCCTACACCGTGGCCCTTCTCGTTCCGGCGCGGGAACTCGTCCTGGCATGGCTGAAGAAGCAGGGGCTGTCGGCCGGGACCATCGAGGGGCAGGACGCGGTGCTGCGGCTGCTGGACGCCGAGATCGCGAAGTACCGCCAGGGCGGCGAATTCGCCGGGATGTTCCCAGGCCGCTGGCTGCCGTCGGCGGTGGCCGTCCTGGATGAAGGGTTCACCGAGCAGAACCACCTCCTCAACTCCACGCTGAAGATGGTCCGGGGCAAGATCGTCGAGCGCTACCGCGATCGCATCGCGCGCCTGTACACGGCGGTCGGGCGGCCCATCCTGAACGGCGACAACCGCGCGGCCGTGTCGCGCCTCGACCCGCACGCGGGTGCGGCGGGCTGACGTCTTTCCGGCCACGCCTGTCCGGTTCCGGGGCACGCTCCGCCGCGGCGCCGCACCGGGCCGCGCTCGTTCGAAGGCCGTCCGGCGGGCCCGACGCGAGACGAGCCGTGCTGGCGCGGGAATTGCCGTGCAGGAGGGCTGGAGCCGGGCTGTTGCCGCGCCGAAAGATCGGGCATGCGGCAGCAGGCGGCCACGCGGCGATCCATGGGCGACAAGATTCCCGCGTGCCCCAACTGCGGGCCAAGCCTCACCGGCTCGGGACGGCGATGCAGCCGCTGCGGCCGCGAACTGCTCTACCTCGGCCAGGAGGACCTCGTGGGCTGGCCGCCTGGCGCCGCCGCCGCGCAGGCCCGGAGCGAAAACCGGGCGCAGCCGCGCGGGGTGTGGGCGGGCGTGACGGCGGCGGCCGTCGCCGTGCTCGCGCTGGCCGGCGTCATTCGTCCCTGGGATTGGCTGGGCAGGCCGGTTGCCGGAGGCCAGGCGCGCATGACGGCGAGCGCGAGCGAGCGGGCAGCCAGACAGGCCGCTGCCGCGCTGCCGGAAGCGTCCGCGCCGGCCGGCGCAGCCGACGTCGGGAGCGCGGAGGCCGTTCGCCAGGACGAGCTGGAGCAGACCCTGGAACGGTATCTGGCCGCGTTGAAGGAGCGGCCGTCCGACGCTGCGCTGCTCGACCGCATCGGGCAGACCCTCGTGCGCCTCAACCGGCCGGCGGCCGCCGTGCCGTTCCTCGAGCGGGCCGTGGAGTCGCAGCCGGGCAGCCTGGTCGCGCGCTTCGACCTGGCCGGCGCCTACGCGCAAAGCGGCCAGCCGGCGAAGGCCGCGGACCAGTACGGCGTGCTCGTCAAGGCGGGGTCGATCGACGCGCGCGTGCATCACAACCACGGCCTCGCGCTGCGCCTGCTCGGCAGGAACGCGGAGGCCCTCGCGGCGTTCCATCGCGCCACGGCGCTGGCGCCGGACCAGGCTCCGGCGTGGCTGGCGCTCGCGCTCAGCCTGGACGCCGCGGGACAGAAGCCCGAAGCCGTCGCCGCGCTCGAACGCTACCTCTCGCTGCAGCCTGCGGGGCAGGAGGCCGAAGACGCTCGGACCGAGCTCATCCGCCTGCGGGCGGCATCACCGCCTGCAGCGCCGGCTTCCGAGACGGGAAGCGCCGAGCCGATCCGGCAGCCATGAGCGCCGGGCCCAGGGCCCGGATCCCCGCACGGAATCGTCTCGGCCGCAACGGACCCGTCCGGCCCGGCAGCCGCCTGCGCGCATGTCCCGATCGGCCCCCGGCCGGCACTCGAACAGGCAGCGCCGGCGCCTTGCCGGCCATCGGAAGCCGTCATCGTTTGGTGGGCTTCTCGCGGAGGTTCCACTCGAAGAACGTCCACGTCCGGTTCCACGAGTCGATCTGATCGGGCGAGTCCACGCGCTGGAGCGTGTCCGGATCGACGCGGCGGCTGAAGGAGTGCCCGACGCTCGGCCCCCACGGCGCCGGGTCGACGTAGGTCTTCGTCTCCGCCAGATCGGGCTTCCGCGAGCGCAGCGCGTCCACGATCTGCTGGTCCTCCACGTAGTTCACGTCGGTGTCGTTGGTGGAAACGTGCACCAGCAGCGGCACCTGCAGCTTGTCCACGTGGTACAGCGGCGACCGCTCGATGTAGATCTCCGGCTTTTCGAAGGGCAGCCCCTGGATCCGCTTCTGCGTGGCGAAGTCCCACTGGTAGGACGGGCCCTTGAGCGACAGGCGGAAGATGAGGTTCGTCACGGGCACGATGGCCGCGCCCGCCGCGAAGGGATGATCGTCCCGGAACACGGCCAGCAGGGTGATGTACCCGCCGTGGCTCCAGCCCATGATGCCGAGGCGCGCGGGGTCCACGTGCGGCAGCGACGCCAGGAAGTCCGCCGCCGACACGACGTCGTCCACCTCGTAGCCGCCGTAGTCGATCTCCTGGTGGTAGGCCTCGCCGTAGCCGATGCTGCCGCGGTAATCGGGCGCGATGACGACGTAGCCGCGCTCCACCGCCTCGCGGACGAAGGGGAACATGGTGATGCCCCAGTTCCCGTGGACGCCGCCGTGCACCCAGACCATCGCCGCGTGCGCCCTGGGGCCCTTCTTCTCGACAGGCTGAAACAGGTACGCCGGAATGTCCAGATCGCCGATGCGGCTGCGGTAGGACACCTTCTGGAAGTCGATCACGCCCTGGCAGGCTTTCGCGTACCGCGCCTCCGACGCCACGCGCGCGTCGATGTCGCGCTGGTAGTCGGTACCGATCGACTGGTGGGCCGGGTCCTTCGACACGTAGAGCAGCCGGGCGCGCTCCGCCTCCATCGGCACCTGCAGGCGCGGGCTCTGGCGCGGCGGACGCGTCGTTGGAGCGTCCTGGGCCTTCTGGGCCTGCTGGGCCTCTTGGGCGTGCGCGCGGGCCGGTCGGGCCGCGGCGGGCGCTGCCAGCACGGGCGGGCCGCCGCCGACGCCGGCCGCTGCGGCGGCGAGAGCGGCCAGCAGGACGAAGGGCATTCGGGCGCGGTGCCGAGCGTGCATGGAAGCCTCCAGGAAGGGCGGTGCCGGCCGCCCACTATACCAGAGCGCTTCCGCCCGGGCGCAGCGGCTATCTGGGGATCGCGATCGTCTCTTCGGTCCTGACGACGAACCGGCGGAACTTGCTGTAGGTGGCGGTCCCCTGCTGCACGGTCCCGGTCCTCGCCAGGTCCCGGCCCGAGGGCGGGATCACGGACCGGTAGGTCTCTGACATCTTCTCCGGCACCCACATGCCGAGCTCGGGATCTTGCCGGAAGGTCACGAGTATCTCGCCGTGCGTTCCGCGCTCCTCGGCCCTCAGGCGCGATTCGACGATGGCGCCGGTTGTCTGGTCCACGAGGAACCAGCCCTTGGCCGGCACGTCGCGGTTCCCGAGGTCCGTGATGATCGTCGGCCGACCGGTCTCTTCGTACTCGATGCGCCAGACGCCGATTCCGTCAACCTCGCGCCGGCCGGCCAGCTTGAAGTGGAATCGGTCGCGGTTCTCGGGGCTGAGGAAGCGCAGCGTGAACAGCGGGACGTTGATGTTCCGCTCGACCAGGCCGATGTTGTGCCGCGCGCTCTCGTTCTTGATGGCCTGGAGCTGGCCCTCGACGAGGGAGCCCGGCTCGAGGAAGAGGCGCCTGAGGCGGTCGTCGCGGTCCCGGACGGCGACGCCGTTCACCTCGTAGACGTCACGGAACGACTCCCACCCCCGCGGGCCCTGCAGTTTCACCAGGAGGTAGTCGGAGCGGATCTTGACCCGATCGCCCGAGCGCGTGGACTGCTGGTAGTCCTCTTCCGCCACGAGCCCGGAATACTGGCGCTCGTACGCCTCCACGTAGTCGAACAACCGGCCCATCGCAAGCTGCAGCTCGGAGGCGCGCGCGGCGTCGCCTGCCGGCGGCGGGGCCGGGTTCCGCCGCTCGTCTTTAGGAGCCGCTGCGGCCCGCTCGTCGACGGGCGGCTCGACCGCGGCCGCGGCGGGGGTGTCGCCGGGGTCCTCCGTCGGCGCGAGCCATGCCGGGGCGCGCACGGTCCAGCCGCGGCCCTCCAGCGTCACCTTCAGCTCGCGCCGCTGCGGACCGGCATCGTCGGCCGCGGCCTCGAGCTCCACCACATAGCACGACGACAGCTCGGCGGCGGTGCGGCCGATGGCCCGCTCGGGGTTCCTTCCGAGCGCGACGAACCGCCCGCCCGTCGCCTGGGCCAGCACCTCCAGCGGCCGCGCGTCCAGGCCGGACTCCGACGCGTCGAAGCCGCCGCTCAGGCCGAAGGCGTACACCGCCGTGCGCGCCGCGACGGCGGCTGCGGCCACGTCGTGGACCCGCGCGAGCGGGAGATCGGCCGTGCCCGCCGAAAAGAACGCCACGGTCTTGCGTCCCGGCATGGACCGCATCGCCTCGAGAACGCCCGCGAGGCCTCCGAGGCCGCCGCCTGCGCCAAGCCGGGCCGTGTCGAGGTTCGGCATCCCTGGCTGGTCCGTCCGAAGCGGTTGCGGCGGGGGCTCAGGTTCGTCGCGCAGACCCGAGCCCGGCTCGGGCGCCGTGATCGCGGGTTCCGGCCGGCCGCGCAGCGAAGGCAGGATCCGCCCGGTGACGCCCGACAGGGCGGCCCTGACTTCCGGCTGATCCGTCGTCAGCGACAGCAGCTGGCTTCCTGTCAGCGGCAAGACGAGCGCCGCAACGCGGTCCCCCATGCCCAGGCGATCGAGGAACAGCCGGCTGGCGGTAACGGCCTGACGCTCCTGGCCCCGCATGATCCCGGTCTCGTCGACGATGACGACGAAGGCGCGGCTCGCCTCGGAGGCGAACGTCCACGCGCCGCCGGCCGGGACGCTCGCCAGGCGGGAAGCGGCATCGGCCGCCGCGCCCGGGCCCCGGCTCACGCGCCGGATGGCGGTGACGGCGCGGGGCCTGCCGGCGACCGACACTGAGACGTCGTTCGGGCCGAGACGGTCGGGCGCGCGCCCGTCGCGATCGATCACGACCATGTCGAACGAGATCCGGGCCGCTGCCTCCGGCCCCGGCGCGTCCGCTGGCGCCTGGCCCGCGGCCTGGGCCCGAAGGCCCGGTAGCGCCAGCGCGAACACCGCCGCGGCCGCTGCAAGGCGTCCTGCCGCGCCTGCGCCTGCCGCGCGGAACTGGTGCCTCTTCATACGCGTGCCCCTGGTCTCAGTCACGCGACCTGGCCGGTGCGACCCGCCCGCCGCGACCCTTCCGAGCGGGCTTTCGACGGCCGGCAGGAAGCGGATGGGGGCGCTCCTCCTCGGCCTGATAGGCTGCCGAGTGGAGCAGGTGCCGGTTCATGAGCGCCTTGGCATGGTCCGCGTCGCGCTTGCGAATGGCGAGGTAGATGCCCCGGTGAAGATCCGCCGCGTCGCGGAGGTTGCGGTCGGTGGCCCTGGCGGCCGTCTCGCGCCGCTGCTCGTAGTAGAGCGCCGCCACCATCTCGACGAGCGACGCGATGATCGGGTTGCCGCACGCCGCAGCCACGGCGCGGTGGAAGCGGATGTCGTGGACGAGGAACTGGACGGGGTCTCCGATGGAGGCGAACAGGCTGGCGACTTCCTCGGCGATGGCGGCGACGTGCTCGGCGCTGGCGCGCTCGGCGGCCAGGCCGGCCGCGCTCACCTCGAGGACTCGCCGCGCCTCGTACATCTCCTCGCGCGTGAGGCCGTGCAGCGCCGCGAGGAACCGCAGCGGCTCGGTGACCAGGGTCGGCGGCCCCTCGGGGATGTAGGTGCCGGACCCGTGGCGCGGCTTCACGACGCCCATCGCGGCGAGCGCGCGCAGCCCGGCACGGATGGTGGGGCGGCTCACGCCCAGTCTCGCCGACAGATCTCTCTCCGCCGGCAGGCGATCGCCGGGGTGCAGCTCGCCCCGGGCGATCAGGTCCCGGACGTGCGAGATGACACGTTCGGTGCTGTCCCTGTTGACCTTCGGCGTGGTTCCGTCGGCCCGCATGCTCCACCTCGAAGCGCCAGTATACTCCGCTTCGGGCTGACAGGCGCGCTGGGATCCCCGAGTGGACAATCCACTTTTCAGCGCGGCTCCGAGGCGGAATGGCCCGACCTTTCTCGATCCGTGCTGGGGTCCCGCGCTTGACGGAAGCCGTTCCCGGTGGTATTCAATCGAGAGCGCAAAAGTGGTCAGACCTCAAGGGCCCCCAAGCCGAGGACGCCCATGCCGCCATCCAGCCTGCTCGCCCTGTCGGACGCCAGCCTCGCGATCGTGCCCGACTCGGTCGTCGCCGGCGGCGGAGCCAGCTGGGGGCTGGCCCGGACGCCGGACGGGCCAAGGCTCGTCGTGGCCCCCGACGCGGCGCCGGGGGCCCCGCCGCCCGGCTTCGTCGGCGCGCGCGGGGAGCGCGCCGGACGCGCGATCTTCGTCGGCCCCGTCGGCGAGGCCAACGCCGCCGTGCTCCGGCGCTCGCTGTCGTGGCTTGTGCCTCGCCCGCTTCCGCCCGGCACCTCTGCAGGGTTCGGCGATCGCATGGGCGTGGCCACGCCCGGGCACGTCCGGGCGCTGCGCGCCGTCGGCGCGCCCGCCGTGCCCATCGCTCCCATCTTCGCCCAGCAGTCCATCCGCGAGATGAGCCGCTCGGGCCGCACGCCTCAGGCCGTCATCGACGATGCGACGTGGGGAGCCTTCGAGGCGGGATGGACCGCCGGCGTCGGAGCCGACGCGGACCACCTGAAGACGCCGGCCGACGTCGACGCGTGCGCCGCCGCGGGCTTCTCGTTCTTCACCATCGACCCCGGAGCCTTCGTCAACGACCGCGCCGAAGCCGCCCCGGCCGAGGAGCTGCGCCAGGCGTTCGACGCGCTGCCATGGGACCGGCTGGAATCGAGCGGCGTCTCGCTGCGCAGGTCCCTCGCGGGCCGCGTCCTGGACGTCGACGGCCACCGCGTGCCGATCGACGAGGCGGCCGTCGTCAAGGCGGCGGTGAAGTACGGCGCCGCCGTGGCGCACGTCGCGATGATGTACCGGCACCTCGCCTCGGTGAAGGCGGGCGAGGCGTTCGATCTCGAGGTGTCGGTGGACGAGACCGACACGCCAACCTCGCACGCCGAGCACGTGTACATCGCCAGCGAGCTCCAGCGCCTCGGCGTCCGCTGGATCAGCCTGGCGCCGCGCTTCGTCGGCCGCTTCGAGAAGGGCGTCGACTACATCGGCGACGTGGAGGCGTTCGAGTCCGACATCGCCACGCACGCCGCGATCGCGCGGCACTTCGGGCCATACAAGCTCAGCCTGCACTCGGGATCGGACAAGTTCAGCATCTACGAGATCGCCGCGCGCCACACCCGGGGCTCGGTGCACCTGAAGACCGCGGGCACCAGCTACCTCGAGGCCCTGCGGGCGGTGGCCAGGGTGGCGCCCGATCTGTTCCGCGCGGTGTACGCGTTCTCGCGGGACCGCTACGAGGAGGACCGCGCCAGCTATCACGTGTCGGCCAGGCTGGACCGGACGCCCGAGCCCGCGGCCCTCGCAAGCGGCGACGTGGCCGGGCTGCTCGACCAGTTCGACGCGCGGCAGGTGCTGCACGTGACGTTCGGATCGGTGCTGACGGCGCGGGACGCGGCCGGCGCGCCGCTCTTCGCCGACGCGGTCCTCGCGCTGCTGAAGTCGCACCCGGAGGTCTATGCGGAGTGCCTCGAGCGGCACTTCGCCCGGCACCTTCGCCCCTTCGTCAGGTCCTGAACGGCCCTCCGCCGGCGTGCGACATCGAGGCGCGGAGCGCGGCGAGCCGCAGGAGCCATCACGGGTTGCGGCTGCGCGGCCGCGTGCACGCCCCGATCTGCAACGCGCACCTGGCCGGCTGCGCCTTCGACAAGGCGGCGCAGGACGACATCGGCGAGCGGGAGGCGGCGCCTCGACGGCGCAGGCCGCGGACATCGAGAGACACCCCGCCGCGCCGGTGGCGCGGGACAAGGCCGACGGCGTGTCCCTGACGTGGACTCGTCAAGGCCGCCGGCAGCCACTTCGGCTGTCCGGTCATCGTCGATCCGGCCAGGCTGGCGGGAGTCTCCGGGGCCGATGGCAACGTTCTGGCAGTGATCAGCCTGCCGGCCGGGGCCGAAGTGGCGTATCATGCCGGCTCGGGGTTGAACAGGGGCGCTGACCCCGGGACCGTGGCGGATTGGGAGCGGCGCCTGGACCGCGCCTCCCGGCGGAATCGGTCTCCTCTCGCCGTGACGGTGACAACGCGGTAGAATAGCAGCCTGCTGGCCGTTCGGCTTGGCTGGCGACCGCCGGCGCGGAGACCCTCCCTCCTCCGCGTCGGCGGTTTCTTTTTGCGCCGGGAGACCGCGAGGGGGCGCCGCGAAGCTCGGGAGGGTGCGAAAGGAGGCGGCATGCGGGACTGTGGCGCTGCCAGCGCGGCGCTGGCCGCAAGCCTGCTGGCGGCTGTACTGGCGCTGACCGTCGGATCCCGTGAGGTTGCGGCGCAGGAGTCGCCGCCGGGCCCGCCGCCTGGCGAGCCTGTCGTGCTGTGGCCGGAAGGCGTGCCGGGCGCCCTCCCGGGGGCCGGTGCGGAGGCCGTGGAGGAAGGCGGCCTCGTGAGCAACGTCCACCAGCCCACGCTGACGCCTTACCTCGCGCCCGAGGGCAGGCGCACCGGCGCGGCCGTCATCATCTGCCCCGGCGGCGGCTACACGCGATTGGCCGTCGACCACGAGGGGGTGGCGCCTGCCAGGTGGCTGAACGGCCTCGGCGTGTCCGCGTTCATCCTGAAGTACCGGCTGAAGGAATACGGCCACCCGGCGCCGCTGCGCGACGTCCTGCGCGCGGTACGGACCGTGCGCGCGAACGCGGCGTCCTTCGACGTCGACCCGGCCAGGATCGGCGTGATGGGTTTCTCCGCCGGCGGCCATCTGGCCGCCTCGTCCGGCACGCTGTTCGACGCGCCAGAGGGAAGGACGGGCGCCGCGCTGGACCGCGTCAGCGCCCGGCCGGACTTCCTCATCCTCGTCTACCCGGTGATCCAGCTGAACACGCCGTTCACCCACGCCGGATCGCGACAGGCGCTCGTGGGAGCGTCGCCGGCCCCGGGCCTTGTCGACGCGCTGTCGCTCGACACCCGCGTCACGAAAGACACGACGCCGGCGTTCCTCGTGCATGGCGGCACCGACACCGGCGTGCCTCCCGAGAACAGCCTGGCGTTCTACGCCGCGCTGCGGCGAGCCGGCGTGCCGGCGGAAGTGCACATCTACGAGAAGGGTGCGCACGGCTTCGGATTGAGGCTCGGCTTGGGCCCCGTGTCGGACTGGCCGAGACGGTGCGCCGAGTGGCTGGCCGCCCGCGGCCTGATCTGATAAGGGGTCGGGACGATTTTCGCAACCGACAAAATTGAATTACATAATCCGTACGTTGCGAAAATCGTCCCGACCCCTTCGGCAGAGAGAGAGGAACACATGCGGACATACGCAGGGTTTGTGACGCTCGTGGCGGCGTGCTCGATCTCGCTGGCGGCCCAGTCCGCGGCGGCCCAGCGCGCGCGGAAGATGCCGGCAGGGCTGCTGACCGTCGCCTCGCCGAGCGGGGCGATCGTCGCGACGGTGGGCACGACCGGAGGCGTCACGTGGTCGGTGTCCATGAAGGGGCGCCAGATCGTGAAGCCCTCGCCGATCGCCATGACGCTCGACAACGGCCGCGTTCTCGGCGGCGCGCCGGTTGCCGTCGGAACGACGACGCGCTCGGCGGACCGGGTGCTGAAGCCCGTCGTGCGCGTCAAGCGCGCCGAAATCCGCGACCACTTCAACGAACGGCGCGTGGACTTCGCCGGCGGCTACGCGCTGCTCGTGCGCGCGTACGACGACGGCGTCGCCTACCGATGGGCGACGACGCTGCCGGGCGATGTCACGGTCATCGGGGAGGACGCGACGATCACGTTCGCGGACGACTACCCGCTCTGGTTTCCGGAAGAGACGAGCTTCCAGTCCCACCAGGAGCGGCAGTACAAGCGGCTGTCTATCAGCGAACTGCAGCCGGGCCAGTTCTCCTCGCTGCCGGCCATGGCCGACCTCGGCGGCGGCGCCAAGGCGGTGATCACGGAAGCGGACCTCCTCGACTACCCCGGCATGGATCTCATGGCGGGTCCGGAGCCCGGCTCGCTGAAGGGGCTGTTCCCGGCGTACCCGAAGCAGGTCGAGGCGGCGAACGATCGCGACGAGAAGGTGGCGGAGCGCGAGCCGTACATCGCGAAGACCCGAGGCACCCGGGAGTACCCGTGGCGCGTTCTCGTCCTGGCCGAGCGCGACGCGGACCTTCTCGGCACCGACATCGTCTATCGGCTCGCCTCGGAGACCACGATGGACGACACGTCGTGGATCGCGCCGGGCAAGGTGGCGTGGGACTGGTGGAACGATCTCAACATCACCGGCGTGCCCTTCAGGGCTGGCGTGAACACGGACACGTACAAGCACTACATCGACTTCGCCGCCGAGAACGGGCTGCAGTACATCATCCTGGACGAAGGCTGGTACAGGCTCGGCGACCTCCTGTCCGTGGTGCCGGGCCTCGACATGGAGGCGGTGGCGGCGCACGCGAAGCAGAAGAACGTCGGCCTGATCATGTGGGTCATCTGGAAGACGCTCGACAGGCAGATGCAGCCGGCGCTCGACCAGTTCGCGCGGTGGGGCGTGAAGGGCATCAAGGTGGACTTCATGCAGCGCGAGGACCAGTGGATGGTCAACTACTACGAGCGCGTGGCGCGCGAGGCGGCGGCGCGCAGGCTCCTGGTCGACTTCCACGGCTCCTACAAGCCGACCGGCCTGTACCGGACCTGGCCCAACGTGATCACGAGCGAGGGCGTGCTGGGCCTCGAGCAGAGCAAGTGGGGCGACATGGCGTCGCCCGACCACGCCGTCACGTTCCCGTTCATGCGCATGCTGGCCGGCCCCGTGGACTACACGCCGGGCGCGATGGTCAACTCGACGAAGCGCGACTTCAGGCCCGTTTACAACCGGCCAGGGAGCCAGGGCACGCGCTGCCAGCAGCTGGCGATGTACGTCGCCTTCGAGAGCCCGCTGCAGATGCTGGCCGACTCGCCGTCCCACTACCGCCGCGAGCCCGAGAGCCTGGCGTTCCTGTCGGCCGTGCCGACGGTATGGGACGAGACGAAGCCTCTCGACGCGAAGGTCGGCGAGTACCTCCTCGTGGCGCGCCGGAGCGGACGCGAGTGGTACGTCGGCGCCCTGACGAACTGGAGCGCGCGCGACCTCGAGGTCGACCTGTCGTTCCTCGGCGAGGGGAGCTTCGAGGCGGAGATCTTCCGCGACGGCGTGAACGCCGACCGCAACGCGCTGGACTACGCGCGCGAGCGGCAGGGCGTGACGGCGCAGAGCCGGCTGCAGGTCCATCTTGCGCCCGGCGGCGGGTTCGCGGCGCGCATCGTGCCGCGGTAAGCAGAACCGCCGCTCGCCCGACAGGCGGGCCGCCGCCGGCCGGCCGCCCGGGCGCATCGACGTGCGCGCGCTTGACGCCGGCCCGTCCGGGGCCGAGACTACCGAGTACCGATCGTCGAACTGTGCTCCGGGCCGCCGCCCCGCCCCGCGGGACGGCCGGGGTGCCGGCTCGGGCCCTCGCCCGGGAGGAGAGCCATGGCGATTCCGGCGTCGATCGAGCGGTACGTGACCTCGCGCGGCGTGTCCTTCACGCCGATCCACTACCACGTCGCGTTCACTGCCCAGGAAGAGGCGGCCGCGGCCCACGTCCGGGGGCGCGAGTGGGCGAAGACGGTGGTATGCCTCGCCGACGGCAAGCCCGTCCTGGCGCTGCTGCCGGCGCACTACCGGGTGGACGTGAACGCGCTGAAAGCGCTGACGAACGCCACGCAGGTCCGCCTGGCCACCGAGCACGAGCTGGCGGGGCTCTATCCCGACTGCGACACGGGAGCGATGCCGCCGTTCGGCGGGCTCTACGGCCAGGACGTCTACATGGACGACAGCCTTGCGGCCGACGCGGAGATCGTCTTCCACGCCGGGACGCACGCCGACGCGATGCGGATGCGGCTCGACGATTTTCTGGCGCTCGTCCGCCCGGTCATCGGCCGCTTCGCCGGCCCCGCCCAGGGCGGACACTGACCATCCAGAGAGAGCGAGAGAAGGAGCATGCGCACATGAACGCGAACCGCCGCCGGTTTCTCACGACGACCTCGATGGCCCTGGCCGCCGCGGCGGCCGGCCGCTCGGCGCTCTTCGCGCGCGTTTCGCAAAGCGCCGGCGCGGGGCAGGCCGGGCCGCCAGCCGCCCCGCCCACGGCGTTCGCCGCGCTCCGCGGCACGATCGGCACCTTCGTGGGGCAGGGCGGCACGATCGGGTACCACATCGGGAAGGACGGTGTCGTGGTCGTGGACGCGCAGATGGCGCCGACGGCGCAGATCGCCCTGCAGGGCATCCGGGAGCGCGCGGGCGGCCGGATGATCGACGTCCTCGTCAACACCCACCACCATGGCGACCACACCGAGGGCAACGCCGTGTTTCGGCCGGCGGTGAAGAGGATCCTGGCCCACGTGAACGTGCCCAGCCTGCAGCGGGCCGCGGCGGCGCAGCAGGCTGCCGCGCGTCCGGGCGCGCCCCCGCCGGAGCCGGTCGTGGCGGACGCGACGTTCGTGAACACGTGGGAAGAGGACGTGGGAGGGGAACGGCTGGCCCTCAAGTATTACGGGGCGGCGCACACGAGCGGCGACGTCGTCGTCACGTTCGCGAAGACAGACGTCGTCCACATGGGCGACCTCGTGTTCAACCGCCGGCATCCGTACATCGACAGGCCTGCGGGCGCGTCCATCTCGAACTGGATCAAGGTGCTCGAGGCTGTGGCCGGGGAGCACGGCAGCGACACGCAGTACATCTTCGGGCATGCCGGGGAGCGGTTCCCCGTCACGGGTGCCAGGGCCGATCTGCTCTACCAGCGAGACTACCTGACGGCGCTCCTCGAGCACGTGCGACGAGAGCTGACGGCGGGCAAGCCGAAGGACGAGATCGTGAAGACGGCCGCCGCGCTCCGCGGATTCCCCGATCACGGTCCGCTCGTCCCGCGCGTGCTGACGGCGGCGTACGAGGAACTGGCGGGCTGAGGAGCGGGGACAGACCGCGCTGGGATTGAGCCTGCGCTTCCGGGCGCCGGCCCGGGGCAGATGGATCCTGCTGGCGCGCCCAGCCTCCGCGACGTGCCGCGGGCGCAGGCTTCGGCGCGCCAGGCCAAGCCCCGGGTTCCGACTCCCGATGCCCGGGTTCCGACTCCCGATTCCTGATTCTCGATTACCGGCCTCCGAGCCCCAAGCCCGGCGGCCCTGGTTAGAACACCCTGTCGAACCAGACGTCCTCCAGGATCTGGATCTTTTTCGTGAAGGCGGCGCCTCCGGCCGACACGACCACCGCGTACTCCCCGACGGGGACCGGGACCGCGCCGCCGAAGGTCGCGTACGCGGGCTCGGCCTGCGCACCGGCGCCGGCGGGCCTGCCGCTTCCGGCGCCGCGGCCGGCGGCTGGCGGCGCAGGCTGACCGGGGATCGTCTGAGCCGCCGCGCGCATGTTCCACAGCAGCTGGTTGACGCCCGCGGCGTTCGGGCCTTTCGTCTCGGCGATGACGCGCGTGCCCTGCAGGATGGCCACCGACACGCCGCCGGCGGCGGGGGCCTTCTGGTAGTAGCGGATCATCACGCCGTTCGGCTCGCTCTCGCCGTCGAAGTTCGTGAAGGCCGACATGGCGGGCCGGCGAACGGTCCACCTCACCTTCGGCTCGACGTCGAACAGGTGGAAGTCCTTCGCGAGCATCGACGCGGACACCTCCTCGAGCGCCGAGATGTCGGCGATGAAGATGCCCCGGCCGTGCGTAGCCACGATGAGATCGCGCTCGCGCGGATGGATCTTCAGGTCGTGCACCGGCTGGGTCGGCAACCCGTTCCTCATCTCCTGCCAGATCCTGCCGCCGTCGATCGTCACGTACAGCCCGAAGTCGACGCCGACGAAGAGCAGGTTCGGATTGTACGGATCCTCGCGGATGACGTTCACCGACTTCGCGGGCAGGTTGCCGGCGATCGAGGCCCACGTCTCGCCGTAATCCGTCGTCTTGTACACGAACGCCCGGAAGTCGTCGTTGCGCAAACCGGTGAAGGTCACGTAAGCGGTGCCTGGGGCGTGCGACGAGGCGACGACCCGGCTGACCCAGTAGCCGGGGTGGCCCGGGATCCGATCGTTGAGCTTCGTCCACGACTTCCCGCCGTCCTTCGACATCTGCACGTTGCCATCGTCGGTGCCGACCCAGAGGAGGTCCCGCACGATGGGCGATTCGTCCACGCTCGTGATGGTGCAGTACGTCACGTTGCCGTCGCCGCCCTTGCCCGTGGGCAGCTTCGTCGGGTCGTTCGTCGTGAGGTCCGGGCTGATCTCGACCCAGCCTTCGCCGCGGTAGGCCGACTTCAGCAGCTTGTTCGCCGCATGGTAGAGGACGTTGCTGTCGTGCGGCGAGATGAGGATCGGGGCGTTCCAGTTGAAGCGGAGCGCCGGGTCGCGATGGGTGATGTTCTTGACCTCGCCCGTGTAGAGATCGGTCCGTGAGAGCGATCCGAACTGCGACTCGTTGTAGAGGTAACGGTTCGTGACGGGGTCGGTCTCGTTGTAGAAGCCGTCGCCGCCGCCGACGCTCTGCCAGTCCTCGAAGCCGATGCGGCCGCCGCCGCGCTTGGTGCTGGGTCCGCGCACGGAGCCGTTGTCCTGCATCCCGCCGGCCACGTTGTACGGCTGCATCATGTCGAAGCCGACGGCGTAGAACTGCGCGAGGGGCAGCTCGTCCGGATGGTACCAATTGGCGCCGCCGTCGTAGGTGATGCCCATCCCGTGGTCGTAGCCCAGGAGGATGTGCTTCGAGTTCGCCGGATCGATCCACATCGCATGGTTGTCGCCGCCGAACCGGAACGGCACGCTCCACGTCCTGCCGCCGTCGGTGGTGTGGTGCATGCCCACGCTGAGGACGTAGACGTGGTTGGCGTCGTTCGGATCCACGCGGATCTGCATGTAGTAGTACCCCGGATTCCCGCCGATCCGCTGCTTGTCGGGGCTCGCCTTCCGCCACGTCTTCCCGCCATCGTCAGAGCGGTAGACCTCCTCTCCGATCATCCCGGCGCTCGACTTGCCCGCCCGCAGTTCCGCGAGCCGGTCGGCGTCCGGCACGCCCGGCTTGTTGGCGTTCTCGATGTTCGCGTACACGATTTGCGGGTTCTTCGCGTAGACGTCGAGGCCGATGCGGCCCAGCATCCCGCCTGGCAGCCCGCCTCCGAGCTTGGTCCACGTCCGGCCGGCGTCAGTCGTCTTGTAGATGCCGCTGCCCGGGCCGCCGAGGTTGAACGTCCACGGCAGGCGCTCCTTGTCGTAGGCGGCCGCATAGAGGACCTTCGGGTTCTTCGGATCCATCACGAGGTCCGCGGCGCCGACCATCCGGCCGTCGGCCTTCACCTCGAGCGACTTCGTCCACGTCCTGCCGCCGTCGGTCGTCTTGTAGACGCCCCGTTCGTCGTTCGGCGAGTACAGGTGGCCGAGGGCCGCCACGTAAACGATGTTCGGATCCTTCGGGTGGATGACGATGCGGCCGATGTGGTGGGAGTCGGCGAGCCCCATGTTCGTCCAGGTCCTGCCGCCGTCAGTGGACTTGTAGACGCCGTCGCCCCAGTAGGTGCTTCTGGAGGAAGTGTGCTCGCCCGTGCCGACCCAGACGATGCTGGGGTCGGTGTCGGCCACCGCGATGTCGCCGATCGAGACGACCGGCTGGGTGTCGAAGATCGACACCCAGCTGATGCCGTTGTTCACTGACTTCCACAGCCCGCCCGAGCCGGTGGCGGCGTAGATTGTGTGCGGCTCGCGCGCCGGCACGGCGAAGTCCACGAAGCGGCCGCTCTGGCGCGTCGGGCCGATGGCGCGGAACGAGAACGCCTTGGCGACATCGGGCGGGAGGGCCTGAGCGGCAAGATCGGCGGGGATGGCGGCGGCCAGCGCGGCCAGTGCCAGGGCGCGGAGGACCCGTGCGGCAGGATGAAGCGTGCGCATGTGCGTGCTCCTGACTGAAGAGACACGGACTTTCCGAATCCCGGGAACGGCTGATGCGTTCCATTTCCCGGGGAAGTGACGCTGACCACATCGGACGCGGGCGGCGCCCCCGACACGGGGGCGCGACCTGCGTAGTGTCGCCGCTCCCGATGCAGCGCGCCAAGCGAAATCGTGCTGGTCCCGGCCGTGTCGATGCCGCAGCCGGCGCCGCAGCCGGCGCCGGGCGCCGCGGGGACAGCGGGCCGGCGCGCGCCGCCGGAACGGCGCGGCCGGTGTAGGATTGGCCTGTCCATGACTACTCGCGCGGCCGCTGCCGGACCGGCCCTTGACGCCCGCCTGGTGCGGCGCTTGTACGACCGGTCCGGGGCTGAGCGATGGGGTCTTGCCGAGCAGGACTTCGCCGCGGCGCTGGCTCGCAGCGTCGGGCGGCGCTTCGCCGGCTCGGCGCCGTCGGCCTCCGAGGCCGCGCAATATCTCGAGTCGCTCCGGCTGGAGGACCTGGCGCTCGCCTGCGCCTGCGCGCGCGGGCGCGAGTCCGCCTGGGAGCGGTTCGTGCAGGAGTACCGCCCGATCCTGCTCAGGATCGCAAGCCGCGGCCAGCAGACGGATCGCGGGCGCGACGTGGCCGATTCCATCTACGCGGAGCTCTACGGTCTGGAGGTGCGAGACGGGGCGCGGCGCTCGCTCTTCGACTACTACCACGGGCGGAGCACGCTCGCCGGCTGGCTGCAGGCCGTCGTCGCGCAGCGGCTCGTCGACCTGGCCCGCGCCGCCCGGCGGTTCGAGCCGCTGTCCGACGACGAGCGCGCCGCGGAAGGCGCCGCGGAGGACGGCGCCCGGGACGCGGAACTGGAGCCGGACCGGCGGCGCCTGCTTGGCCTCGCGCGCCAGGCTTTCGAGACGGCGGTCGCCGGCCTCGAGAGCCGCGACCGGCTGCGCCTGGCGCTCTACTACACGCAGGACATGACGCTGGCCGCGATCGGCCGCGTGCTCGGCGAATCCGAGGCCACCGCGTCGCGCAAACTCGAGCGGGCGCGCGCGGCGCTTCGCGCGGCGATCCAGCGGCACTTGCGCGAGGTCGGCCGGCTGAGCGACCGGGAGGTGGCCCAGTGCTTCGAGCACGCGCGGACCGACCCGGCATTCGATCTGGCCCGGACGCTGCCGCCGCCGGGCAGCACGTAGCCGGGAGTGCTCGCTCCCGGGGGGAACCGAGCCGGCAAGGGGCCGGCACAGGCGGCGGGTGTGGCCCATCGAGCGCGTGCCCCTGCCTATGGCCGCAGCGAATGGCCGCGCAGTGTGCAAGAAGAGGCGTCGGAATCGTTCTTCAAAGGGAGGCGCAGGTGAGCACGAGCCCATCGCGAGACACCGTCGACGCCGATGTCGAGCGGCTGCTGCGCGCCGCGCTGAAGCCGTCCGCCGGCGGCCGGGCCGGCGAGTGCCCCGATGCGGAGTCGCTGGCCGCGTTCGTGGAGGGCAGGCTGCCGCCTCGAGAGCGAGCGCCACTCGACGCGCACTTCGCGGCATGCGGCCGATGCCAGGAGACGCTGGCCGTGATGGGCGCGGCGCCGCCGCTGCCGCTGGTCGCGCCGGTGCGGCCGGGGTGGTTCGCGCGGATCACCGCTCCGAGGCTGCGCTGGCTTGTGCCGGTTAGCGCTGCGGCCGCAGTGGCGGCGGTGTTCTTCGCGACGAGGCCGGTCATAGCGCCGGGAGAGCATGCGGCCACGGCCGAAGCCCCGGTGCAGATGGCGCACGCTGCACCGCCCGAACTGGGGCCGGCGGGCGCGGCCCGGAATGAGGTCCCGGAGGCGGCGCTGCAGCGGGACGCCTCCGCCAGGACCGGCGCGGCTGCGGATGAGCTGAAACCCGGAGGTCCTCGGCGGCCGGCCGCCGTGCTGGCAGACGAGGGCGCAGCGGGAGAGGGCGGCCGGCAGGCTGTCTCGCTGGGGATGCCGACGGCGGAGCAGGCCGTGCCGGCCGCGGCCGCTACGCGCGAGACGAGGGACGTGCGTGAGGTCGCCGTGAGCGAGGGGGCGAAGCCTGCCGGGTTGGCTAAGTCCGCGACCCAGTCCGAGGCCGCTGGTGCCCCGTTGGCGGCGTCGGTGGCGTTTCGCGAGCATGACGCAGCCGGCGCGTTGCTGCCCGTCGTTGCAGCCCCTGATGGAGTGGTGCAGTGGAAGCTGGGCGCAGAAGGCCGGGTGTGGCGCTCGGAGGATGGCGGTGTTCGTTGGCGCGAACAGCGTACGGGCGTCGGGGCGGTGCTCACGGCGGGATCGGCGATTTCGGCCGACGTGTGCTGGATCGTTGGTGAAGGCGGGACGGTGCTGCTGACGGTCGACGGGGCGTTCTGGCAGCAGCGGCCGTTTCCGTTTTTGGCGGATCTCGTCGATGTCCGGGCCGCCTCCGCGCGATCGGCGGTCGTCACGGCCCGCGACGGCCGCCGGTTCGAGACCCGAGACGGCGGCCTCACGTGGAGATAAGGGGTCGGGACGCTTTTTGCAAACGACGGGTCTGTATGACAAATCCGTCGTTTGCAAAAAGCGTCCCGACCCCAGGGAGGTTCCTATGATGGACACACAACTTCGGACCGCCGTGCTCGCGGCAGCTGCGATCCTCACTAGTGCCCTCGCTAGCGGTCCGACGATCACCGCGCTTGCGAGCCAGGATTCCGCCGCCGCAGGCGGCCAGAGCGACCTGGCCGTCACCGTGTACAATTCGAGCCTCGCCCTCGTGCGCGACGTCCGCGAGTTCGCCCTGCCCTCGGGCGAGTCGGACCTTCGGTTCGTGGACATCGCAGCGACGGTCAACCCCGCGACAGTGCACTTCCGTTCGCTGACGGACCCGGCTCGCGTCGCCGTCCTCGAGCAGAACTACGAGTACGACCTGCTCGAGCCCGAGAAGCTCCTCCGCAAGTACGTCGGCCGCGAGGTCACGCTCGTGCGAACGGGCGTGGAGAACGGCACCACGAAGCGCGAAGAAGTGAAGGCGACGCTCGTGAGCCTGAACAACGGCCCCATCTGGAAGATCGGGAACGAGTACGTCACCGGCCTCGGCTCGGATCACCTCCGCTTCCCCGAGCTGCCGTCGAACCTCTACAGCCGGCCAACCCTCGTCTGGAAGCTCCTGAACCGCGGCGGCCCGCGCCATCGCATCGAGGCGTCGTATCTTGCGGGCGGCCTGTCCTGGCAGTCGGACTACGTCCTCACGGTCGGCCGCGACGACGCGTCGGCCGGCCTCGACGGCTGGGTGACGCTCACCAACGAGAGCGGCACGGCGTTCCGCGACGCGACGCTGCAGTTCGTGGCCGGGGACCTCAACCGCGTCCAGCCCGCCGCGCGCAAGCAGATGCTCGAGATGATGGCCGATGCCAGGGGCGCCGCGCCCGCCATGGCCCAGGAGGCGTTCGCCGAGTACCACCTCTACACGCTGGGCCGCCGGTCCACGATCGAGAACCAGCAGACGAAGCAGCTCGCGCTGCTCAGCGGCTCGGGCGTGCCGGTCGAGAAGCGCTACGTCGTCGACGGCCAGGCATTCTACTACCGCAACCGCCAGAGCCCCGGCCGTCCGCTCAAGGACAAGGTGCAGGTCTACTACCGCTTCCGCAACGACGCACAGAGCGGCCTCGGCGCGCCCATGCCGGCCGGCATCCTCCGCGTCTACCAGGCCGACGCGAAAGGGGGGCTCCAGTTCGTCGGCGAGGATCGCATCGATCACACGCCGAAGGACGAGACGATCGACGTCAAGATCGGCAGCGCCTTCGACGTCGTGTGCGAGCGGAACCAGACCGACTTCGAGAAAATCAGCGAGCTCGTCTACGAGATGGAGTACGCCGTCACGCTGCGCAACCACAAGACGACGCCGGTAACCGTGCGGGTGAACGAGCCGATTGGCGGGACCTGGAAGATGCTGCGCTCGTCGCACGCGTGGGAGAAGACGGCGGCGTGGGCGGCGCAGTTCACGGTGCCGGTGGCGGCCGACGGCACGGCCGTCCTGGCCTACCGGGTGCGCGTCACCTACTGAGGCTTGCGGGCCGCCATGTCGGTGCTGGCGGGGTCAGATCCGCGGATTTCTGGCTCTGACCCCGGAATTCTGGATCTGACCCCGAAGCCGAAGCCCCGAAGCCCGGAGTCGGCTAGACTAGCTCCACCGCCCGGCGCCCGCCGGGCCCCGCAGCGAGGTGCCCAGCCATGTTCGACGCCGCCACCTACCAGAGCCGCCGCCGCCGCCTGAGCAAGGATGTCGGTTCCGGCCTGATCCTGTTGCTCGGCAACGACGAAGTGGGCATGAACTACGCGGCCAACGCGTACCACTTCAGGCAGGACAGCACGTTCCTGTACTTCTTCGCGGTGAACCTGCCGGGCCTGGCCGGGCTCATCGACGTGGACGCCGGCACGGAGACGCTCTTCGGCGACGATCTCACGGTGGCGGACATCGTCTGGACCGGCCCGCAGCCGACGATCGCGAAGCTGTGCAAGCCGGCGGGGATCGCGTCGAGCGCGCCGATGGCCGAGCTGGAGACGCGCCTGGCGGCGGCCATCGCCAAGGGGCGCCGCGTGCACTTCCTCAAGCCGTACCGCGCCGAGCACACGCTGAAGATCACGGCGCTGCTCGGGCTGAAGCCCACCATCGTCGCGTCGTACCGGTCGGAGGCGCTGCACGCGGCCGTCGTCGCCCAGCGCAACGTCAAGTCGGCCGACGAGGTGGCCGAGATCGAGCGGGCCGTCGGCGTGTCGCGCGAGATGTACCTGGCGGCGATGCGGGCGGCCAGGCCGGGCCGGCGCGAGTACGAGGTGGTGGCGGAGATCGTCCGGGTCCAGAAGGCGAACGGCTGCGAACTGGCCTTTCCGATCATCTGCTCGGTGCACGGCGAGACGCTGCACAATCACGCCCACGCGAACCTCATGAAGGCCGGCGACGTGATGGTGCTCGACTCGGGCGTGGAAACCGAACGGGGCTACGCGAGCGACATCACGCGCACGATTCCCGTGGGCGGCCGGTTCACGGCCGAGCAGCGGGTGATCTACGACCTGGTGCTGAAGACGCAGCTCGCGGCCATCGCCGCCATCAAGCCCGGCGTGCGGTACAAGGACGTGCACCTGCTGGCCTCGAGGAGCTTCGCGTCCGGCCTGAAGGAGATCGGCCTCATGAAGGGCGACCCGGCGGAAGCGGTGGCAGCCGGCGCGCACGCTCTCTTCTTCCCGCACGGCCTCGGCCACATGCTCGGCCTGGACGTGCACGACCTCGAGAACATCGGCGAGCAGCACGTCGGCTATGAGCCCGGGCTCGAGCGGAGCGGCCAGTTCGGCTTGAGCTACCTCCGCCTCGCCCGCACGCTGAAGCCGGGGTTCGTCCTGACCGTCGAGCCCGGCCTCTACTTCATCCCGCAGCTCATCGACCAGTGGAAGGCCGACAAGCGCCACGCCGCGTTCGTCAACTACCGAGAGGTGGAGAAGTTCCGCAACGCGCGAGGCTACCGGATCGAGGACGACGTGCTGGTGACCCGGTCCGGGAACCGCGTGCTCGGGCCGCCGATTCCGAAGAAGGCGGAGGACGTCGAAGCGGCGTGCCGCGCGTAGCAGCGCGCGGAAGGCCGGACCTCGCCCGAGAGAATCCGAAGCCAGGGATTCGCATGGAGCCCAGGGCCTTCAGGCCCGCGGACGCCCGCGGCCGACCGGCGGCGTCATTCCCCGACTGGACGTCGGGGCCGTGGATCTGACCCCATCCGACGGAGAGCCCAGGCATGGCCCTGTCCTACACGCAGTGGCTTCACACGCAGTGGCCCGCCGGCACGATCGAGCCGCGCCCGGAAACGGACCGGGACGGCCGGACGTCCGTGCGTGGCGTTCGCGTGGCCGGCGAACTCGCCGGCCACGTGCTCCTGCGCGAGGCCGCGGACTCGGGCGCGCGGGCCGTGCGGGCCATCGCGGCGGAGCGCGGGTTCAAACCGTCGGCTGATCCGAGCGTGCCGGACCTCGCCGTCATCGGCGCGGGCGCGGCCGGCATCGCGGCCGCCATCGAGGCCCGTCGCGCCGGCCTGTCCGTCGTCGTCTACGAAGCCGCGGCGCCGTTTGCGTCGATCGCGGGGTTGGCGCGCGGGCGCTCAATCGTGACCCCGACTGCCGCGGCGCCTGCTCCCGCGCCGGGCGACGGCGCGTCTGCCGGAGCCCTGGCCATCACGGCCGGCCGGAAGGAGGACGTCCTCGCAGACCTCGAGCGGCAGCGCCGGGAAGCAGGCATCGAAACCGAGCCGAGCCTCGTCGAGCGCATCGAATCCCGCAAGGGAGCGGTGGCGCTGCACCACGCCGGCGGCCGCGTCACCCTCGCGCGGCGCGCCATCGTCGCGATCGGGCGAAGCGGCGTCTTCCCGCGTCTCGGATGTCCCGGCGACGACCTCGACAAGGTCCGCACGCGGATCCTCGACCCCACCGAGCACGCCGGAAAGCGCGCGCTCGTCGTCGGAGACGGCGACCACGCCATCGAGACGGCCGTCGCGCTGGCCACCTGCGGCGCCAAGGTCACGCTCGCGTGCCGCGGCGCGGAGTTCGATCGCCCGCGCGCGGAGAACCTCGTCAAGCTCCGACGCATCACCGAGCAGCCAGAAGCCCAGGTGCACATCGAGTCGCCGAGCGCCGAGCGCGTGACGACCGCGACCATGCGGAACATGAAGAGCGCCGAAGGGCCCGGATCCCTGCGCGTCCTCATGGCCACGACGGTGGAGCGCGTCGGCCCCGCAGCCGTCACCCTGGTGGGCGCGGACGGGGCGGAGCAGGTCGTGCCCAACGACGTCGTGTTCTCGATGATCGGCCGCGCCGAACCGGAAGGGCTCCTCCGGCGCTCCAGGCTGCGCCTGCGCGGCACGCGCGACGCGGCGGTCTGGCTCGGCCTGGCCGTTTCCATCTGCGTGTTCGTGCTCGTCCTGCACTGGGCCGTCAGCCGGCCGGAACTCCCCATCCAGCGGGCCGTGGCGGCCTACCGCGCGTTCCCCTACGACCTGCCCGGACTCGTCGACTCGGCCGGCGGCGCGCTGGCGGATCTCGCCGCCCGCGAGACGCACCTTCTCTACACCCTGAAGTCCAGCCTGGGCACGCCGCTGTTCCACCTCTCCCTCGCGTGGTGCCTCGCCGTGACGATCTTCGGCGCCCGCCGCATCGCGAGGCGGCGGACGCCGTACGTCTTCTGGCAGACGCTCACGCTGATTGCGGTCCAGTGGATCTTCTTGATCGTGATCCCGCACCTGGCCCTGCCGTGGGCGGGGCGAAACGGCTACTTCGAGCCCCGCCAGCCCCTGCGCTGGATGGCCGATCAGCTCTTCGAGCGCGGCGACGGCTTCCTCGGCCACGAGCGCGCGTACTGGAGGGCCTACGGGTTCGTGCTGCCGTTCCCGCTGAACGTCTTCAACGTGTTCACCGACCGCCCGATGTGGCTGTGGATGGCGATCGCCCTGCTCCAGGCGCTCGTGGGCGTCCCGCTGATGGTGCGGCGCTGGGGGAAGGGCGGGTTCTGCGGGTGGGTGTGCCCGGCCGGCGCGCTGGCCGAGACCGTGGGCGACGCTCACCGCGAGAAGATGCCGCACGGTCCGCTGGCCAACCGGGTGAACATGATCGGGCAGGGAGTGCTGGCGCTGGTGCTCGCGCTGCTGGCGCTGCGCTTCGCGGCGTGGTCGCTCGGCCCGCGATCGTGGGCACAGACGGTCTTCCGGGAGGCCTTCTCGGGCCTGCCGTTCTTCAACTACACGTGGCTCGTCGTCCTGTTCATGGCCGGCGCCGTCGGGATCGGCGCCACGTTCTTCTTCAGCGGCCGCGTCTGGTGCCGTTTCGCATGCCCGCTGGGCGCGCTGTCGCACATCCACGCGCGCTCGTCGCGCTTCCGGATCCTGCCCGAGAAGGCGAAGTGCATCTCGTGCGGCGTGTGCACGTCCGTCTGCCACGCCGGCGTGGACGTGATGAACTTCGCGAACAAGGACCAGCCCGTCCGCGACCCGCAGTGCGTGCGGTGCTCGGCGTGCCTCGAGCAGTGCCCGACGGGCGCGCTGGCCTTCGGCCTCGTCCGCAAGAGCGGCGAGGTGGTCTTCGACCGCCTCCGCGCCGGTCGGGGCCAGGCCTGAAAACACCGACGCACTGCTGCCCTCATCGCGGCGGCGCACCAGGATGTTCAGGCCCGACCCCGCGTCTCCGGCTCTCAGCGCTTCAGGTACTTGTCGAACCAGGCCAGGTACCGCTCGTAGCGGTCCCGCACGTAGCTCGGCTTCGTCAAGCCGTGGAACTGCTCGGGGTAGATGACGAGCTCGGTGTCGACGCCGAGGCTTCTGAGCGCCTGGTACATCTGCTCGCTGCCGGCGAGGGGCACGTTGAAGTCCTTCTCGCCGCACAAGAACAGCGTGGGCGTCTTGATCCGATCGGCGTGCCAGAAGGGGTAGGACACCTTGAGGTACAGATCCTGCGCCTTCCACGGCTGGCCGATCTCCGTATCCCACTGGACGATGTAGTGGTCGACTCCGTACATGCTGGACTGGAGCGCGCTGCCCGCGCCGCTGACCGCCGCCTTGAAGCGCGTGTCGCTGGCAATCGTGTAGTCGGTCAGCAGGCCGCCGTAACTCCACCCGCCGATGCCGAGGCGCTCCGGGTCCGCGACGCCCGAGGCGACGGCCTGATCGACGGCGCCGAGGAGATCGACGACCTCCTTGTTGCCCCAGTCGGCGTAGATGGCCTTCTGGAAGGCCTCTCCGCGCCCCGAGCTGCCCCGGTAGTTGATGTTCAGCACAACGTACCCGTTCGCCGCATAGAGCTCGTTCTCGAAGGTGAACGAGTAGTCGTCCTGGCCGTTCGGCCCGCCGTGGATGATGAGCAGCGTCGGGTACTTAGTGCCTGCGGCGTACGACGCCGGCTTCACTATGAGGCCGTTCACCACGGTCCCGTCCTTGCTCGTCGACGTGAAGTCCTCGGTCGTCGCCAGCTGCAGCTGGGCGAACAGCTCGTCGTTCACCTTCGTCAGCTGGCGCAGCGTGCCGTTCTCGAGGGCGTGCACCTCCGGCGTCGCCGTGGACGTTCCGGCCAGCAGCGTGAGGCGGCCGTCGGCGCCAAGCGAGACGTCGGACACGGTCCGGCGCCCGGCGGTGAGCTTCTCGACCTGCCCGCCCGCGACGCTCGTGCGGCCGACGTACGACGCCCTGTCGTCCTCGACGGTGAACGTCAGCATCCGGCTGTCGGGCGACCACGAGATGGGCCCTCCAACCGGCCGGTCGAGGGCGGCCGTCAGCACCTTCGCCGCCCCGCCCGCGGCGGGGACGATGGCGAGCTTGTTGATCTCGTAGGCGAGATACCTGGTCTCGTCGCCCTGGAAGTAGGCGATCCACCGGCCGTCGGGGCTCCACGCCGGGCGCCCGGCATCGGCCGCCGTAGACGTCGTGACCTGCCTCGGCTCCGCGCCCGGCTTCGCGTCGACGACGTAGATGTCCGAGTTCTCATGGCGATCCGGGTCCGGCCCCGCGCGCGTGCTCACGAAGGCGATCTTCGTCCCGTCCGGCGACCAGGACGGCTCCGAGTCGTCGAACGGCCCGGACGTGACCTGCTCGGCCTTCTTCGCGGCGATGTCGAACACGTAGACGTGGCTGTAGAGGCGCTTCAAATAGCCGTCCCGGTCCCGCTTGAAGCGGTACCGGTCGAGGACGATGGGCGGGAGCGTCTTGCGCTTCCAGCCCTCCATCTTCTCGGGCTCGTCGGCCGGGTCTTGGTCGCTTTTCGTGAAAACGAAGCGCTTGCTGTCGGGCGACCACGAGTACTCGTCGACGCCGCCCTCGATCTCCGTCAGTTTCTGCGCCTCTCCGCCGAGGCGGTCGAGCAGCCAGATCTGCGCGCCCTTCTTCTTCTCCTCTTCCGTGCCGCGGCTGGAGAGGAAGGACAGGTAGCGGCCGTCGGGGCTCCAGCGCGGGGCGCTCTCCTTCTCCGGGCCCGACGTCAGCCGGACCGTCTGCGCGCCGTCCCAGCTCACCATCCAGATATCGCTGTCGCGTTTGTCCTTCTCGAGGTCGGCCGACGTCACCACGTAGGCGACCCACTTCCCGTCGGGCGAGCGCTGCGGGTCGCCGACCGACTTGATCTTCGCCAGATCGTCGAGCGTGATGGCGCGCCTGGCCGCGGCCGCGGGAGCTTGAGCGGCGGGCCCGGCCGCCAGGGTGACGGCGACAAGGACGGCCGCGGCGGCCGCCAGGGCGACGGTGCGGGTGAGTCTGGGCATCTTTGGCGTCCTGCAATGACGACGGCAGCCCGGAGGCGGCCTGAGTTGCGGCATAGTAGCACGCGAGAGTCCACGGGCCCGCTGGGCCTTACTGTCGGACTCCACAGGGGATGCCCTGGATCGCCAGCCGGCCTCTCGCGCCCGGGTTCGCGGGGGCCGCGCGTCTCGTCCCGCCCGGGAACGAAGGAGCCGTCGCCCATGACACGCAGCCCAGGCGCCCGCGCCGCCCGTGTTTCGCTCGCCCTCGCTCTCGCGCTCGCTCCGCTCAGCGTCTCCGCAGCCGGCGCGGCAGGGCCGAAAGGACCAGGAGGTCAAGCGGGGTCACACAGTCCGGCAGGTCGAGCAGGATCAACCGTGGCGGCGGGCGCGGCCGAGCGCCGGGCCGCGACCATCGCCGACCTGCACCGCGTCAAGGGCGTGGCCGAGCCGGCCATCTCGCCCGATGGAGGCCGCGTGGCCTTCACGCTGACCGTCACGGATCTGGACGCCGTCCACCGTCAGACCAACCTGTGGTGGACGGACGCCGACGGGAAGGGCGCGCGCGCGCTGACGGCGGCCGACGGGTTCGAATGGGGCCCGGCGTTCTCGCCCGACGGCGGCACGCTGGCGTTCATCTCGACGCGAGCGGGCAGCCCGCAGGTGTTCTTCCTGCCCACCACCGGCGGCGAAGCCCGGAAGCGCACCGACGTTCCCGGCGGCGTGGGCGCGTTCCGCTTCACGCCCGACGGCCGGCGGCTGGTCTTCACCGCCGAGGTCTGGCCCGAATGCGGCGCCGACATGGCCTGCAACCGGAAGCGCGACGACGAGGCGGAGAAGCGGAAGATCCGGGCGGTTGTCGCCGACCGCCTGCTCTACCGCCACTGGGACGCATGGGAGGACGGCAAGCGGACCCACATCATGATCATGGACCTGGCTGACGCGAAGGCCCCGCTTCGCGATCTGACGCCCGGCGACTTCGACTCGCCGGCCTTCGTGGTCGGCGGCGCCGCGGACTTCGACGTGTCGCCCGACGGCAAAGAGCTCGTCTTCACCTCCAATCGCGACGCGCAGCCGGCGGACTCCACCAACTCGGACCTCTGGATCGTGCCGATCGACGGCGATGCCGGCTTGCTGGCGGCCCCGAGGAACATCACCGCCGCGAACCGCGCCTCGGACAGCGCGCCGCGCTACTCGCCCGACGGGCGCTCCATCGTCTTCACGCACCAGCGCGTGCCCGGCTACGAGTCCGACCGGATCGTGCTGGCGAGCTACGACCGCGCGAGCGGCGCGATCCGCGTGCTGACCGAACGGCTCGACGCGTGGGTGAGGGCGTTCCGCTTCTCGCCCGATGGCGCGCGGATCTACTTCACCGCGGACGTCAGGGGCCGGACCCCCATTCACGCCCTCGACCTCGCCACCGGCGCCATCTCCGTCGTCTCGGGCGTCGGCCACGTCGATGCGTTCGACGTGTCGAAGGACGGCACGTGGGCGGCCGTGGCCCGGCGCCGGATGCACCTGCCGGCGGAGATCTACCGCGTGGCGCTGAGCGGCCCTTCCTCCGGCACCGAGCGCGCGCTCACCAGCCAGAACCAGGCGCTGCTCGACGAGGTTGACTTCCGGCCGATGGAGGAGGTGTTCGTCGATTCCCCGAGCGGCAAGCGCATCCAGGTGCTGCTCGTGAAGCCGCACGGCTTCGACCCGGCGAAGCAGTACCCGGCCATCGTCAACGTGCACGGCGGCCCCCAGATGCAGTGGGCCGATGCGTTTCGCGGCGACGCCCAGGTCTACCCCGGGGCCGGCTATGTCGTCGCCTTCCCCAATCCGCACGGCTCGACCGGGTGGGGGCAGGACTTCACCGCCGCGATCTCGGGCGACTGGGACGGCAAGGTGATGCAGGACATCCTCGCGGTGGCCGACTGGCTGGTCTCGCAGCCGTGGGTCGATCGGGCGCGGATGGGCGCGATGGGGTGGTCCTGGGGCGGCTACGCGATGATGTGGCTGCAAGGCCATACCGACCGGTTCAAGGCCCTCGCTGCGATGATGGGCGTGTACGATCTGCGGACGATGTACTCGTCGACCGAGGAGCTGTGGTTCCCGGAGTGGGACCTCAAGGGCACGCCGTGGCAGAACCCGGAGGGCTACCGGAGGCAGAGCCCGTCGGAGTACGTGACGCGCTTCAAGACGCCGACGCTCGTGCTCACTGGCGAGCGGGACTACCGCGTGCCCTACACGCAGTCGCTCGCGTTCTTCACGGACCTGCAGAAAATGGGCGTGCCCTCGCGGCTCGTCGTGTTCCGGAATGCCGGGCACTGGCCGGGCTGGTACGACATGGTGCTGTATTACGCCGCGCATCTCGACTGGTTCCACACGTACCTGGGCGGCGGCGCGTCACCGCTGGATCCGAAGGCGCTGGCCGCGCAATGAGCCAGCGGAGCATTCAGCCATGAGACGTGCACTCATCGTTCCGATCCTGATGGCCGTCTGGGCGCCTTCTGCGGCGGCTCGCGCCGGGCATCCGGCGCCCGGCCAGGGCGCCGCGCGGCCGCTGCAGGCGGCGCAGAGCCTCGGCCCGCACGAACAAGCGGCCCGCGACATCTTCCAGGAGCTCGTCGAGATCGACACGACCGACTCGAGCGGCAGCACGACCCGGGCCGCCGAGGCCATGGCGTCGCGGCTCCGCGCGGCCGGGTTCCCCGAGAGCGACGTGCTGGTCGTCGGTCCCAACGCCCGCAAGGGCAACCTGGTCGCGCGCCTGCGGGGGCGCGGCGCGCGGCGACCGATCCTGCTGCTGGCCCACCTCGACGTCGTCGAGGCCCGCCGGGAGGACTGGTCGCCCGATCTCGATCCGTTCGCGCTCACCGAGCGCGACGGGTACTTCTACGGCCGGGGCACGAGCGACGACAAGAACCAGGCCTCGATCTGGATCGCCAACCTGATCCGCTACAAGCAGGAGGGCTTCGTCCCGGATCGCGACATCATCGTCGCGCTCACGGCGGACGAAGAGGGCGGCGACTCGAACGGGGCGAGCTGGCTGCTCGCGAACCACCGGGCGCTCGTCGACGCGGAGTACGCGCTGAACGAAGGCGGAGGGGGCGACCTCAAGGACGGCAGGCGGATCGCCAACAACGTCCAGGCGGCCGAGAAGGTGTACTTCTCGGTCGCGCTCGAGGCGCGGAACCCGGGAGGACACAGCGCGCTGCCGCGCCGGGACAACGCGATCTACCAGCTGTCGGCCGCGCTGACGCGGCTGGCCGCCCTCGAGTTCCCGATCGAGCTCAATGAGATCGCGAAGGCGTACTTCGCGGGGATGGCCGCGCAGCAGACCGGCCAGCTGGCCGAGGACATGAAGGCCGTCGCCGGGCCGTCGCCCGATCTCGCGGCCGCGGCCCGGCTCGCCGCGGCGTCGCCGTCCTACAACGCCGTGATGCGATCCACCTGCGTCGCCACCCAGCTGAGCGGCGGGCATGCGGAGAATGCGCTGCCGCAGTCGGCGCGGGCCGTCGTGAACTGCCGGCTCCTGCCGGGCGCCGATCCCAGGGCCGTCGAGCGCGCGCTGCGTGACGCAATCGCGGACGACGGGATCTCCATCACGCCGGTCTCGGAGCCCGTCCCGAGCCCGGCGTCCCCGCTCCGGCCGGATCTGATGGACGCGATCCGGCGTCATACGGATGAGATGTGGCCCGGGGTGCCGGTGGTGCCCTTCATGGCCAGCAGCGCGACCGACGGCATGCACTTCAGGAACGCCGGCATTCCCACCTACGGGGTGGACGGCACGTTCTTCGACGTGGACGACGTGCGCGCGCACGGCAAGGACGAGCGGCTCGGCGTGCGGGAGTACTTCGAGGGCCTCGAGTTCCTCTACCGTCTGGTCAAGACGCTGTCCGGGCCCTGAGTCGGCCGGACAGGCGGGGCCGGATCCGCGGACGAGCGGGCCCGGTCACGCGACGGCTCGGCCGCGGGGCGCGAGGGGGAGCAGCATGTCAATCCGTCCGGTCAAACGGCTCGTCACCTCCACGCCCACGCTCGAAGGGGCCGGCGTCCGCCTTCGGCGCGCGTTCGGCTTCGGCGAGACCGGCGACGTCGATCCCTTCCTCCTGCTCGACGACTTCCGCAGCGACCGCCCTGCCGACTACGCGGCGGGCTTTCCGTGGCACCCGCACCGCGGCATCGAGACGATCACGTACGTGCTGGCCGGCACCGTGGACCACAGCGACAGCCTGGGGAACGCCGGCACGATCGGCCCCGGCGACGTCCAGTGGATGACGGCCGGCAGCGGCATCATCCACCAGGAGATGCCGCACGGCAACGAGCGCGGCCAGATGCACGGTTTCCAGCTCTGGGCCAACCTGCCCTCGTCGCTCAAGATGACCGCGCCGAAGTACCGCGACGTCACGGCCGCGGACATCCCCGAGGTGATCGACGACGACGGCACGGCGTTGAAGATCATCTCGGGCTCGTTCTGGGGCCGCCAGGGGCCCGTCCGGGATGTTGCCGCCGAGCCGCAGTACCTCGACGTGTTCGTGCCGCCCGGCCGGCGCCGCAGCCTCCCGGTCCCGACGACGCGCCACGCGTTCGCCTACGTGTTCCAGGGCGGCGGCCGGTTCGCAAACGCGTCGGAGCCGCAGGCGGTGACGACGGACGTCGTCGGCGGCGAGGACGCCGGCAGCCGGTACGCCGAGAACCGTTCGCTCGTGGTGTTCGACTCGGGCGACGAGGTGACGGTGCGGGCGGGGGAGCAGGGCATCCGGTTCCTGCTCGTGTCGGGCGCGCCGCTCGGCGAGCCGATCGCCTGGCGCGGCCCCATCGTCATGAACACGCAGGAGGAACTGCGCCAGGCGTTCGAGGAGTTCAGAAGCGGGACGTTCCTGAAGCACGAACGCTGAACCGACGGAGCCCGGGGCCTTCAGACCCCGGGGGCCGGCCTTCGGATCCCGATCGTCTGGAGGATCTTCTCGAGCCGGCCCTTGCCGATCAGCCCGTCCGCCTGCGCGACGATGTTCCGCACCGTTCCCAGCAGGTCTTCCTTGCCGACCCAGTGCTCCAGGACGACGTTCTGGTCCGACTCGTTGAGCAGGATGTTCAGCGCGGCCACGATGACGACCAGGTCGTCGAGGTAGCCGATCGGGCCGAAGCGGCGCTCCGACAGCAGGTCGATGGGCGAGATCACGTACGCCACGGCGGCGCCCAGGTAGACCTTGTGCTTGGCCTCGACGCGCTGGTCGAGCATCAGGCGCGTGACGAGCAGGAACAGGTCGGGCACCAGCATGACGTAGTCGGCGTACGCGCCGGTGTAGCCCGACACCTTCTCGCGAATCGTGCGGTAGACGTCGTCTGCGGCCATGTGTCCTGACCTCCCGGGTGCCGGCGAGCCGCCGACGCCCCTGTACGAGATCCTACGGAATCCGCGCCCGAGAGTTGCGGCGGCCTCGCGCCGGGTCTTCAGGCCCCGGGTTTCACGCGCCCTACCGGATCAGGATCAGCGACGTCTGGCGTTCGTCCATCCACGCCGCCCCGTCCCTGCGGAACAGGATGTCCTGCTCGAGCAGGATCCGGACGTCGATGTTGCCGAACTCCGGCGCGACCGCGCGCACGCTCAGCTCGATGGCGTGCGCCGTGTCCTCGTGGAGGGGAAAGTCGCCGAGCCCCGGCACGCCGCCCTGCCTGTCCCACAGGCCGATGATCGTGCCGGCCGCGTGGCCGTGGTACCCGATCGGGTGCGAGTAGATGCTCCCGACGATGCCCTCCGTCTTCGCCTTTTTCAGGGCGGCGGCCAGGATCGCGTTGCCCGTCAACCCCGGCTTCATCTCGGCCAGCAGGATGTCCTGCAGGCGGTTGCCCTTGGCGAACGCGGCCTGGAGGCCCTTCGGCGCTTCCGTCTCGGTGTCCCTGAGCACGTAGGCCATCCGCTGCGTGTCGGTGCAGAGCTTCAGGTACCGGATGCCGAAGTCGCAGTGGAGCAGGTCTCCGCGGTGGATGACGTCGCTCTGCCCGTACGGCGTGTCCCGCGGCCGCTGGATGTCCACCGTCGGGTGGAACCACGTCTCGAGGCCGAGCTGGCGCGCCCGCTCGCGGAAGTACCACTGCACGTCGGAGGTTGTCGTCACGCCGGGCGTGATGACCGTACGGGAGAACGCCTCGGCGATGATGCCGTGGGCGATCGCCACGATGTGGGGGTACACCTCCATCTCGTCGGGCGTCCGCCGCTCGAGCCAGCGGATGGCGAGGCGCTCGGCCGGCTGGATCCGCGCGTGGTACTCCTGCGGCAGGGCGGCGAGCAGCTGCTTCTTCAGCGCGGCCGTGATGCCGTCGCCGAAGTTGAAGGTGTCCGACTCGTTGATGCCGATCTTCTTCGGGCTGCGCTCGGTGACGATCTCCGCAAGGCGCTCCCATTGGCCGATCCGGTCCGGGTCCCATACGCTGCGGTAGAACGCGCCGATCCCGGATCGGCTGACGCTCAGGCGCTCGATGCCCTCGGGCCCCTTGTCGGTGAAGACCAGCATGGTCGTGCGGCTCGCGTAGATCGTGTTGAACGGCACGAGCGAGGAGAACACGGGATCCTCGTGGCCCTCGCGGCAGATGACGAGCCACATGTCGAAGCCCTCGGCCCGCATCAGCTCGGGCAGGACGCGCTCGAGGCGCACCGTGAGCCAGGCGTTGTACATCTCGGCCTGCTCGCGGAGCGTGAGGATGGCCGGCAGGCGGCCAAGCGCCGGCGCAGGGGGCGGCGGCGGCTGGACCGCCGGGGCGGCCGGGGCCGGCGCGCCGCGGCGCTGCTGCGGCGAGGCCGCCGCCGATCCGAGCGCCATGGCGCAGGTGACGAAGATCAACACGAGCGTGGGCGTGCGCGGCCGTGACAGCATTCCGGTTCCTCTTGGGGCGGGTTCGGCCGCCCGCCGGCGCGGGCGGATCGTCGTCCGGACCCGGTACGCCGGCCAGTCTACAGGATCGCTGCGAAGATCGCAGCGGGCGGCCGGCACGGGCAGCCGGCGCCCCTGCTCCGATGACCGGCTACGGCAACGCCGGCCGGCGCGGGATGCCGGAGTGGCGGCGTCTTGGAACCGCGTTCGCGGCCCTCGCCGCCGTCACCGCCGTCTGCGGAGCCTGGCTCGGCTTGCGCAACCCGATCGTCGCCGGCCTGTCCCATCTCCTGGTCGTGCCGCTTGCAGCGGCCGCGTCCACGCTGCGCGTGGCGGTGGCCACTTCGGTGCTCGCCGTGCTGGCGCTCAACTGCTTCTTCCTCCCGCCGGTCGGCACGTTCAGGCTCGACGATCCCGAGAACCGGATTGCCCTGTTCGTGTTGTTCGTCGTTGGGTACGTCGGCAGCAGGATCTCCGTCATGGCCCGCGAGCGCGCGGCGCTGTCCTGATCGACCCCGGCCTGCCCGACATGGACGGCATCGCGGTATGCGCGAGATCCGCGCGCGCTGGACCGTCCCGATCCTCATGCTGTCGGCCCGCGGCGCCGAGCGCGAGAAAGCAGCGGCGCTCGACGAAGGCGGCAGCCGCACGCCGGCGGCGGGTTTAGAATCGAGGCGATGGCCAGCGCCGCCGCGAGCCCCTCGGATGCCGGGGGCCGGACTCCCCCCGGCGGGCCGGCGGCCCCGCCCTCCGGTCCGACCCGGGTCGTGGTCGCCACGACGGTTCTGCTGTCGTTCATCTCCTTCTGGCGCGCGGCCGCCATCGTGCTGGCCGACCTCGGGTCGTCGGCGTTCTACGCCGGCGGCATCGCGGAGCAGGCCGTCGGCCGGGCCGCGCCCTGGTTCATCCTCGGCGTGATGCTGTTCTCGTGGGCCGTCCGGGCGGTCTACATCGAGAGCTCCGTCATGTTCGTGCGCGGCGGGGTGTACCGCGTCGTGAAGGAGGCGATGGGCGGGACGATGGCCAAGCTGTCGGTCTCGGCCCTGCTGTTCGACTACGTCCTCACCGGGCCCATCAGCGCCGTGTCCGCCGGCCTCTACATTGCGGCCCTGGCCGCGGACGTGCTCGCGCGGTTCGGGCACCGCCTGCCGCTCGCGCCCAATCGCGCTGCGGCCCTCGTGGCCGTCTGCATCCTGCTGTACTTCTGGCGCCGCAACACCCAGGGCCTGCGGGAATCGAGCGACGACGCCCTGCGCATCATGCAGGTCACGACCGTGATGGTCGTGACGCTGCTTGTGTGGGCCGCCTTCACGCTGCTCACGCGAGGCGGGCAGCCGCCCGTGGCGCCGACGCCGGAGCACCTCCGGTTCTCGGACGCCGCGCTGGGCTGGCTGAAGGGGACGCCGTTTCCCGCCATCACCGGGGTCGCGCTCCTGATCGGCTTCGGCCACTCGCTGCTCGCGATGAGCGGCGAGGAGTCCCTGGCGCAGGTCTACCGCGAGATCGAATCGCCGAAGGCCGCGAACCTGCGCCGCGCGGGCATGGTCGTCTTCCTCTACAGCCTGATCTTCACCGCGTCGGTGAGCTTCCTGGCCGTGGCGCTCATCCCGGACGCGGTGCGGCCGCAGTACTTCAACAACCTGATCTCGGGCATCGCCATGCACCTGGCGGGCCCGCCGCCTCTCCGCCTGCTGTTCCAGTCGTTCGTCGTCGTCGTCGGGTTCCTGATCCTGGCGGGCGCGGTGAACACGGCCATCGTCGGCTCGAACGCCGTGCTGAGCCGCGTGTCCGAGGACGGCGTGCTGCCCGCCTGGTTCCGGCGGCCGCACGCGCGGTTCGGGACAACCTACCGCTTCCTGAACGTGATCGTGGGGCTCCAGGCGCTCACGGTCGTGCTCAGCGGGGGGCACATCTACCTGCTCGGCGAGGCGTATGCCTTCGGCGTCATCTGGAGCTTCGCGCTCAAGTCGCTCGCCGTGCTCGTGCTCCGCTTCAAGGAGCCCGGGCGCCGGGAGTGGCGCGTGCCGGTGAACGTCAGAATCGGGAATCTCGAGCTCCCCATCGGGCTGGCGGCCGTCACGCTGGCGCTCGTCTCGGTGGCCGTCGTCAACCTGTTCACCAAGCAGGTCGCGACCATCGCCGGGGCCGGGTTCACCGTCACGCTCTATGCGGCGTTCACGGCCTCGGAGCGGGCCACGGCGAGGCGGCAGGGCGCCGCGCGCAAGCTGGATCAGTTCCACCTGCTTCCCGTGCCGGACATCGGGCTGGACGTGCTCGCGGCGCGGCCCGGCGGCGTGCTCGTGCCCGTCCGGGACCCCCGCACGCTGGCGCACCTGAAGTGGGCGCTGGCCCGCACCGACACGCAGAAGCAGGACCTCGTCGTCATGACGGTGCGCCCGCTGCAGGGGCCGGACACCGGCTACCGGGACTTCGCAGGCGAGCGCGTCTTCAGGGAGTACGAGCAGGAGCTCTTCACGCGCGTCGTGGCGGTCGCCGAGCGCGAGGGACGGCCCGTCAAGCTGCTGGTCGTGCCCTCGAGCAACGTCGCGGATGCCATCGCGCGGACCGCCGTCAGCCTGCAGGCCTCCGACACCGTCATCGGGGAGTCGGCCACCCTGACCGGTGCGGAAATGGCCCAGCGGATCGGGGAGGCCTGGGACCGCGTTCCGAAGAGCCAACCCGTGCGCTCGAGGCTCGTGGTATTCAGGCTGGACGGGCCGCCCGAGATGTTCCACCTCGGACCCCATCCGCCCGCGCTCAGCCAGGAAGACCTCGACCTCATACACAGGATCTGGCAGGACGCCGTCAGGCAGTTCGGGCTCGGCGTGCACCACCGCGACGTCGTGGCCGTCGCGCTGGAACAACTCGAACGGGACCTTGCCGGAGACGGCCGCGAGCGCGCGCTCGCGCGGATCGCCGAGCGGTCCGGGCGACCGCCCGCGCCGCCCGCGGAGAGCGACGAATTGCGCCCGGGCACGTAGAGGCGGGCGCCGATGGCGCCCGCGCCGAGCAGCACCTCCGGCTCGCGCGAAGGGCGCGGAGCGGCGCCGACTGGACCAGGCGGCGGGAGCGGGCGCGGGATCGCGGCAGATGGGGTCAGATCCAAAAAGACGGCCCCGCGCATCGAAACGGGGCCGTCTTTTTGGATCTGACCCCAGAGCACCCCAAGGAGCGAGCAGATGAACATGGCAACGCGCTGGCGGGCTGCCGGGATCATCACCGCGTCGGTCTTGATGTTCGGACTGGGCGCATCCTCGCAGACCCAGGAGCCGCCGCTCGTGCGGTTTGGCGTGATCACCGACCTCCACTACGCCGACATCGACCCGGCCGGCCCGAGGGTCTACCGCGACTCGGTGGCGAAGCTCGAGGCGTGCGTGAGAACGATGAACGCCGAGCGGGTCGCGTTCCTGGTGGAGCTCGGCGACTTCAAGGACCAGGACACGCCGCCGGTGGAATCGCGCACGCTCTCGTACCTGAGGACCATCGAGGCGGCGATGGCCGGCTTCAAGGGACCGCGGTATCACGTCCTCGGCAACCACGACGTTGACAGCCTCTCGAAGGCGCAGTTCCTCGGCGTGGTCGAGAACACCGGCGTCGCGCCGCCCGCGACGCGGTACACCTTCGTGTCCGGCGGGGTCCGCTTCGTGGTGCTGGACGCCTGCCACAAGGCGGACGGTTCGGACTACGATCGCGGGAACTACGACTGGACCGACAGCAACATCGATGCGCCGCAACTGGCCTGGCTGTCGTCAACGCTCGCCGGCTCGGCCGAGCCGGTCATCGTGTTCGTGCACCAGCAGCTCGACGGGACGGGTTCGTACTACGTGAAGAACGCGCCGGACGTCAGGCGGGTGCTCGAGCGATCGGGGAAGGTGCTCGCCGTGTTCCAGGGCCACCGCCACGCGGGCGCCTTCAGCGAGATCGACGGCATTCCGTACTTCACCCTCGCGGCGGCCGTCGAGCAGCCCGGCGCGGAGAACGGCGCGTACTCGATTGTCGAAGTGGGGCGCGGCGGCGGCATCCGCGTCATCGGGCGCCAGCGCGCGACGTCGCGCACGACGACGCGGTGACGGCCTCCGATCCCGGGCGCGGATCGCGGCCCGGAACCGGGGACGGCCGCCTCGCCGGGCGTCCAGCTACTGTTTGAACAGGGCGCGCACCGCGCCGCCGGCGTCCGCGAGCTTCGCCACTTCCGTCACCGGCACGCCGTGCTTCTCGCCGAGGGTCGTGAACAGCTTGTCCTTGTTGCCGGCCGCCACGACGACGACGTGGTCCGCCAGCGGCAGCACCGCCTGGATGAGGTCGTTCGACGTCTTGCCCCGCCGCGCTTCGCCGCCCGTGTGCAGCACCAGCACGCGGAGGCCTTCCGACTTCGCCGCCTTGAGCAGCGCCGTCGTGCGCGCGATTTCTCTGGGCATGTCGAGGCCGGCCGCCCCGAGGCCCTTCGTGCTCGCGCCGACCGAGACGACGAGCGCCTTCATGCCGGCGAGATCCGACGGCTGCGCAATGGGCTTGTACTCGAGGCCCAGCTTGAGCTGCGTGTTCAGCATCACCTTGATGATGGCCACGTCGGAGCTCTGTCCGGCCGACGTGATGAGTCCCGGCGTCTCGAAGACCGCCTGCGCGTCCGCCGCCGGGACCGCGCACGCCAACACCGCGAATGCCACCGCCGCCAGCCGTACGACGTGTCTGCCTGCCATCGATTCCCCCGCTCGTCCCTCGAATCGCGTCACCAGCCCCAAGCGCCCAGCGCCTGGCCTCCAGCCCGAGCCCCCGCCTTCGCTAACCGGCCTGCCGGCCTGCCCTGAGCTTGTCGAGGGGCCAGCTTCGGCGCGGCGAGCTTCGTCCCTTGCCCCTGTCTTCCTGGCGCCCAGCGCCCGGCCCCTGGCCCCTAGTATCCCACCACCGCCCCGTCCCTGCGCGGATCAGCGCCGCCGATGCGCAGACCGGTCCTCGGATCGATCACGATGCCCTGCGCTCCGCCGAAGAACAAGTCGTACTCGCCGAGCGTCTTGACGCTGTAGCCCATCTTCGTCAGCGCCTCGATCGTCGCTGCCGGCACCCGCGCCTCGACGGACAGGTCGGCCTCGACGTCCCGCGCGTAGAACCGCGGGGCCTCGATGGCCTCCTGGATTCCCATGCCGAAGTCGACCAGGTTCGACACGAGCAGCGTCATGGTCGAGACGATGCGCGCCGCGCCGGGCGTGCCGATGGCGGCGAAGGTCTTTCCGCCGCGCAGGAGGATCGTCGGCGCGATCATCGTGCGCATTCGCTTGCCGGGCGCGATCGCGTTGGGCCCGCGCGCGCCGAAGTTCTTCATCTCGTTGTTCAGGATGATGCCGGTGGCGCCGGCCATGACCTTCGCGCCGAAGAAGTCCGAGATCGTCTGCGTCAGCGCCACCATGTTCCCGCGCGCGTCCACGGCGGCGAGCGAGGTCGTGCTGGGCGGCTCGCGCTTCCCGGCGTCGCCGGCCGCGACCTTCGGCGTGACGGCGTCGCTCCTGATCTCGGAGGCGCGGCGCCGCGCGTAGTCCCGCGACAGCAGATCGGCGACCGGCACCGTGACGAAGTCCGGGTCGCCGACGTAGGCCGTGAAGTCGGCGAAGCCGCGCTTCATGGCCTCGGCCGCCAGATGCACGTAGCGCGGCGAGAGCGGCGTCTCCCCGGACAACTCGAACGTGCCGAGCATCTGCAGGATCTCGATGACGGTGACGCCGCCCACCGGCGGGGGGGCCGACACGACGTCGTAGCCGCGGTACGTTCCCTGCACCGGCGCGCGCTCGACCGCCCGGTACGCCGCGAGGTCGGCCCTGGTGATGCGGCCGCCGCTCGCCGCCATGTCGGCTGCGATCGCGTCCGCCAGCGCGCCGCGGTAGAACGCCGCCGCGCCGCCAGCCGCGATCGTCCGGAGGCTCGCGCCGAGCGCCGGGTTCTTCAGCGTGGCGCCCGATTCGATCGGCAGGCCGCCCGGGCACAGGATTGCCGCCAGCGCCTCGTTCTTCGCGATGGCCTCGAAGTTGTCGGCCACGATGCCCGCAAGCGTGGGGCTGACGACGAAGCCCCGCTCGGCCAGACGGATGGCCGGCGCCACGACGCGCGCGAGCGTCATCGACCCGTACTTTTCGAGGGCCATCGCCAGGCCGGCCACGGTCCCGGGCACGGCGACCGCCGCGTGACCGGCATCGGGAATCGGCCCGGGGAAGTCGATGGCCGCCGGGGCGGACGACCGGTAGTCGACAGCGACCGCCTGCTTCGAGTCGGCGAGGTAGATGACCATCATCCCCTCGCCGCCGAGGCCGCTTGCGTTGGGCTCGACCACGCCTATCGCGAAGGCCGCCGCCACGGCGGCGTCAACCGCGTTCCCGCCCGCCTTCAGGATCTCGAGGCCGGCCTGGGACGCGAGCATGTGCGCCGACGCCACCATGCCGCGTTTCGCGGTGACCGGGGCGCTGCGCGTGACGGCGCCTGTGCGCGGGAGCGCCGGCGCGGCGACGATGAGGGCGGCGGCCAGCGTTCCGGTGAGGAAGGCTTGTCGGATCATGGCGGCCTCGATGGCGACGGCGCCCCGGCGGCGCTCGCGTTCACTCGCGCGGCACCGCCGCGGCAGGCGCGATCCGGCGGATGCAGGCGAGCACCGGGCGCCCGGTGAACGGCAGGCCCATCACGAGCGGGCCGCCGGCGGCGGACTCGCACGACACCCACGTGTGGCTCCGCGTGTCGAGCGTCTCGACGAGGTACCGGCCCGTTGGCACATCGATCACGCACTGGCCGTCCCGCGCGCGCCCCTTGCGCGGCTCGCACCACAGCCACCAGGCCCTGGCGGACCTCAGCAGGGCCGTCCTCGACACCCACGGCGGCAGCGCGCGCACCAGCGACGAATCGGCCGCGGTGAACGCCGGCGGGATCCGGACCGACGCGTCCAGCTCCCGCGCGGCGGCCAGCGCGACGGCCACCCGGCCGACCGCCGCGGCCGGCGTCAGCTTCCTGAACGACGTGCGTGCCATGTCACCTCAGGAACGCGCCCACGCCCGCTTTCTCCACCTCGGCCATCGTCGGGACGTCGAGGCAGATCGCGCGCGCGTCCGGCGGGGCATCCGCGTTGTAGGCCGCGAGGACGGCCGAGAACGACGCGAGCTGCCCGCCGACGCGCCTGGCCAGCGGCAGCCTCGGGTCGTTCACGAAGTCCACGCCCTTCGTGTCGTCCGCCATCGACGGGCTCGGCGTCTCGAACAGGTACGCCTGCGCGGCCGTGGCGTCGCCCCACTCGCGGTGCGAGAGCCCGCGGAAGGTCTCCGACGAGGGCTCGAGCTTCATCGACAGGCCCTGCGCCTCGAGGTCGAGGATCGCGACCGCCGCCGTCTCGAGGTTCTTCGGGTTCGCCACGATCATCCACGCCAGGCGCGACTCCGGGCCCGCCTCGTGGAAGTCGAAGGCGACGGCGGCGCGCTCGCGCTCCAGCACCTGCATGACGGCGTACGCCATCCGCTGCGTCAGCGTGCCGTCGGCCGAGCCGGGGTACGCGCGGTTCAGGTTGCGCGCCTCGGTTCCCGGCAGGTCCTCGTCTGCCTTCGGGTTCGGATGACGGTAGATCGCCGGGTCGGGCGCCCCCTGGTGCGCCAGCTTCGTCCGGCGCGAGCCGTACAGGAAGCGCCGCTCGCCTCCCGGCGTGGCCACGGCGATCGACGGCGGGCCCGGCCGCTCGGGATCGACGTCGGTGATGGCGGAGTTGTTGGCGTGCGGCACGACGAGGAGCCGCCCCCTGGCCACGCGGGCGCGCTCGACGAGCACCACGGCGGCGACGATGCCGGCGATCTCGTTGCCGTGCGTGCCGCCGGCCACGAACACGGTGGCGCCGGGCTCCTTGCCGTCGAGCACGTAGACGCGGGTGTCGCCCGGCGTGCCGGCCAGCCCTGGCGCGTACTCCGACAGCATCTTCACGGCCGTCACGCCGGGGCCGGGCCGGATGTCGTGCACGGCGGGCGCGCCGGGAGGAACCGCCACCTGGGCGGCTGGCTTCGAGAGGGCGGCCGACGCGGCCAGAAGGCCGGCGGCGAGGACGGTGGCCGCTGCTCGTGCGCGGAGTGACACGGTCGTCTCCAGAGGGGCAGGCTGCTGTCTCGCCGCCCCGATCAGGCCGCCATTCTGCCACGGAATGCCCGACGGTGAGAGAATGAGGCGCTCCGGGGGCCATCCATCATGAGCGACCGCCCGCACATTCGCCGCCTGCCGCTCGGACGCGGCGCCGCCCGGCCGGCGGCACGAGGCGGCACGTCCACAGTCCATGGGCGCCCGGGGCGGAAGGCGCCGCCGTGCCCGGGAGGGGAGGCGGGGACGCTGTCGGGCACCGTCGAGCGCGTGACGTTCCACAACCCCGACACCGGCTTCTGCGTGCTTCGCGTCGCCGTGCCTGGCCGGCGCGACGCCGAGACGGTGGTGGGCCACGTCGCGTCCATCGCGGCGGGCGAGGAGATTCGCGCCGCCGGCGAGTGGACGAACGACATCGTCCACGGGCTGCAGTTCCGCGCCACGTCCATCCACGCCGCGCCGCCGAGCAGCCTCGAGGGCATCGAGCGGTACCTGGGCTCCGGCTTCATCCGCGGCATCGGGCCCGTCTTCGCGCGCAAGCTCGTCCAGGCCTTCGGCGCCGGCGTCTTCGACGTGATCGACGCGCAGCCCTCGCGGCTCCGCGACGTGGACGGCATCGGCCCGGCGCGCGCGGCGCAGATCGTGGAGGCATGGTCCGGCCAGAAGGTCATCCGCGACATCATGGTCTTCCTGTACGGGCACGGCGTCGGCACGTCGCGCGCCGTGCGCATCTACAAGGCCTACGGCGCCGACGCGATCGCCCTCGTCAAGGAGAACCCCTACCGCCTGGCGCGGGACATTCGGGGAATCGGGTTCCTCACCGCCGACGCGCTCGCCCGCCGGCTCGGCATCGAGAAGACCGCGGGGATCCGGGCCCGGGCCGGCATCGCGTACGCGCTGATGCAGGCCATCGACGAAGGACAGTGCGGCCTGCCGCGCGAGGACCTGCTGGCGTCGGCGCAGAAGCTGCTCGAGGTGCCGGCCGAGACCGTCGGCGCCGCGCTCCAGGCGGAGCTCGACGAGGGCGCCGTCGTGGCCGACGCCGCGGCCGGGCGCGACTGCGTATTCCTGGCCTGGCTCCACTCGACGGAGCGCCAGCTCGCCGACGCGCTGCGGGGGCTCGCGGCCGGCACGCCGCCGTGGGCGGCCATCGACGCGGGCAAGGCGCTCGAGTGGGTCGAGAGGAACCTCGATCTGACGCTGGCCGATCGTCAGCGCGAGGCCGTGCGGCAGGCCATCGCGTCGAAGGCGCTCGTCATCACCGGAGGTCCGGGCGTCGGCAAGACCACGATCGTGCGAGCCATTCTCGCGATCCTCTCGGCGAAGCGCGTGCGCGTCGCGCTGTGCGCGCCGACCGGCCGCGCGGCCAAGCGGCTCACCGAGGTCACCGGCCTCGAGGCGAAGACGATCCACCGGCTCCTGGAGGTGAACCCGGCCGACGGGCGCTTCCGGCGCGGGCCGTCGAGCCCCCTCGCCTGCGACGTGCTGGTCGTGGACGAGACGTCGATGGTGGACGTGCCGCTCATGCACGCGCTCGTGCGCGCCGTTCCGCCGCGCGCCGCCGTGATCTTCGTCGGCGACGTCGATCAGCTCCCGTCCGTCGGCCCGGGCCAGGTGCTCGAGGACATCATCTCCTCCGGCGCTGTCCCGGTGGTCCGCCTGACGGAGGTCTTCCGCCAGGCCGCCGCCAGCCGCATCGTCGTCAACGCGCACCGGGTGAACCGCGGCGAGATGCCCGAGCTGACCACGACGCCGGACCGGCCGACGGACTTCTACTTCGTCGAGATCGACACGCCCGAGGAGGGGCTGCCGCGCATCATCCAGATCGTGACCGAGCGCATCCCCCAGCGGTTCGGCCTCGATGCCGTGCGCGACGTGCAGGTGCTCAGCCCGATGAACCGCGGCGCCATCGGCGCGCGGTCGCTGAACGCCGAGCTCCAGAAGGCGCTGAACCCGCGGCCGCCGCAGGCCGTCCAGCGCTTCGGCACCACCTTCGCGCTGGGCGACAAGGTGATGCAGATCGAGAACGACTACGACAAGGACGTCTACAACGGCGACATCGGGTTCGTGCGCACGATCGACGCGGAGCTGGGCGACGTGACGATCGAGTTCGACGGGCGGCCCGTCCTGTACGCGTCGCACGAGCTGGACCGGGTCGTGCTCGCCTACGCGACAACCGTGCACAAGGCGCAGGGCTGCGAGTATCCGGCGGTCGTGATCCCCGTGACGACGCAGCACTACCCGATGCTGCAGCGGAACCTGATCTACACGGGGATTACGCGCGGGCGGCAGCTGGTGGTGCTGGTGGGGCAGAAGAAGGCGCTGGCGATGGCCGTGCGCGGATCGCGCGCCGTCCGCCGCTGGTCGAAACTGGGGGAGTGGCTGGCGGGAGGCCCGCGATGAGCCGCCGGCCAGAGGCGTGGTCCCGGCTGCTTGCGGATGGAGGCCGGCTCTTGAGAGCCGGCGTCGTGACCACGCGGGAGGTTCACGCCCAGGGTCTGGACGCGCACGTGATGCTCACCCCGGGATCGCCGGAACGCCGCATTGGAGGGCGAGATGCCAGGATCTGAGCTCGGTCGTCGGGACTTCCTGGCTGGCGCCCTCGTCCCCGCCGTCCTGTGAGCCGGGCCCAAGACGGTGGTGAGCGTCGTGCGCGTCCGGAACGGGAAGGTCGGTGGCGCGGTGGAGGAAGCCATCGATTTGCTCGGAAGGATGCGGGCGATCGCCAGGGGCAAGAGCCGGGTGATGCTCAAGCCGAACCTGGTGACCTCCAGCCCGAAGGCGACGACGAAGCCCGCCGTCGTCAGGGCTCTGGCGCAGTTGCTCAAGCGCGCGGGAAAGGACGTCTCGATCGGCGAGGGATCCGCGTCCGTGCCGACGTTCAACTTGTCCCTCGTGCGGGAGTCCGGGAACGGCGTTCGTCGACGAGCCTCTGTGCCCGGCGTGCCTGCTGCGGCTCGCCCTCCCGGAGGCGGGGACGGGCGCGGGTCAGGACGGCGCCTCGAGCGGCGAGGATCGGTACGTCGTCCGTGCGCTGATGGACGACAGCGAGACGATCGTGGCCTGCATCGCCGAGGATGCCGTGTCGGGCCGGCTGGTCAGGCTCGAGGTGGCCAAGTGGTCTGACCGAGGACGGCCGGGCGTGGCTCGTGACAGACTGGCCTCCCGCTCCACACGCGGAACGACGCTGGCTTCTGCTGGAACTCGACCTGCTTCCGCCGGCGCCGTGACGCTTTACTCCGCCGGTTTCCGCAGGACGAAGTCGAGACCAAGGCCGGCGAACACCTGGTTCGGGCGGCAGGGATCCTGAAGGTAGACGCCGGCGACCGCCGTGAGCGAGGGACGGCCCAAGACCGGAAACCCTTTTCGGGGCGCGAAGGTGACCAGCGCTCCGGCCCTTTGAATCCGGTTCGCTGACGCCGCGTACACGTGGGTGAGGTCGTACATGGCTCCGACTCCGAGCCTCGCCGACGCGTCATAGAGGACGGCCGCCGACAGGACGCCCACGTTGCCGCCCCCCGCGGCGACGAGCGTGTTGCGGCTGGGCTCGTAGTAGAACGGTCCCGCGGCGCTGGACCTCCATCGTTCGACCTGTGCCGTCACTTCGGCGCCCACACGCCCGACCTTCATCCGGAGGACTGGGCGCACGAATACCCTCAGGGCACTGCCGGCGGTTGCCTCGTCGCGGCGTGCCTTCAGCGCCGCTCGATTGAATGGCGCGCGGATGTCGGAGAAGCTGAGCAGGGATCTGAACGTCCCGAAATAGAGCGCCGGCTCGAAGCCCGCCCGGACGCCGAGGAACGAGACAGGCGCGAACTCGGCCCAGACGCCGAGCCTGGTGTAGGCAGGGGTGATCTCGGGGCTGACGCCACCGGAGAGGTGGGCGTCCGACAGCGCCGGCGCCGTCGAGCGCGAGAGCGGCCGTCGCCAGCGGACCTCGACGCGCGCTATGGCCCCCTCCGGATTCGCGGATGCGCCCACCATCGCCGCGACCTCTCGGCGAAGCGTCCCGGAAGGGGCCTGTTCAGCCGGCGCCTGCACGGCCGGTGCCTGCGCCATGGCCGAGGTAGCGCCCGCTAGCAGGCCAAACAGGATCACGGGCGTCGAGGCCTTCATGGTTCCCCCCTGCGGAGAGAGATGAAGCAAGGCCTTCGCGAGGTTACTGGAACCTGCTCCCGCGGTTTCTTCTTTCAGCGTTGAGGCACGCCGGACGGCATGTCGTGGCGCCCGGGCGCCCGACGGATGCCCCTCGGGACCCGACCTCCGGCGGGTGCCGGCAAGGAAGGAGGACCCTATTATGCACGCGCTGCGGCGGTCTGTCATCGTCCTGGCGCTGCTTGCCGTGGCGATGTCCACGGCGGTCGCGGCGCCGCAGCAGCCGGTCACGCTGCTGTTCGTCAGCGACAAGCATTCGCACCTCGCCGCCTGGGGACCCAAGGACGCGACCCTCGACGGCACCCTCGGCGGGCTGGCCAAGGCGGGCGCCACGGCCGACACGGCCCGGTGGGCGCCCGCCGTTCGCGGAGGGCGACCATGGTGGGCACGCGGCTCGGCCCGTACGGAATCGTGGGTCTGCTCGGGGCTGGCGGCATGGGGGAGGTGTACCGGGCGCGCGACCCGCGGCTCGATCGCGATGTCGCCCTCAAAGTGCTGCCCTCCGGCAGTCCGGCCGACCGAACGGCGCGGGCACGCCTCGTGCGCGAGGCGCGCAAAGCCGCCCGGCTCAGTCACCCGAATGTCTGCACGATCTACGAGGTGGGCGAGGCGGACGGCCACGTCTACATCGCGATGGAGCTGGTGCAGGGCCGGCCGCTGGACGAGGTCCTGGCCGAACCGCCGCCCCCGGGGACGCGCTCCGCTACGGGACGCAGATCGCGAGCGCTCTGGCCCACGCCCACGCGCGCGGGGTCGTACACCGCGACCTGAAGAGCGCCAACGTCGTCATCACCCCGGAGGGCCAGGCGAAGGTGTTGGATTTCGGCCTGGCGAAACCCCTGGCCGGCGAGGTCCCCGCGGGCACCGAGACGGTCACCCGACAGACGCGGAACCTGATCTACACGGGGATTACGCGCGGGCGGCAGCTGGTGGTGCTGGTGGGGCAGAAGAAGGCGCTGGCGATGGCCGTGCGCGGATCGCGCGCCGTCCGCCGCTGGTCGAAACTGAGGGAGTGGCTGGCGGGAGGCCCGCGATGAGCCGCCGGCCCGACCCTACCTGCCGGGCGGCCTGCTGAAGAACTCCTTCTGCAGCCGCAGCAGCAGGGGGATGGACACCAGCACCCCGATCAGGTTGGGGATGGCCATCAACCCGTTCAGGGTGTCTGCGACGTCCCACACGAGGTGGAGCGACCCGGTGGCTCCCAGGTAGACGAACACCAGCCACAGCAGCCGGTAGGGCAGCGCCGCCTTCGTGCCGAGCAGGTAGACGATGCCCGTTTCGCCGTAGTAGCTCCAGCCGATCAGCGTCGAGAAGGCGAACATCAACAGCCCGCCGGTGACGACGATGTCGCCGAAGGTGCCGGGGAGGCCCGTCTCGAAGGCCTTCGCCGAGAGGGCCGCGCCGGTCAGGCCGCCGTGCCAGACGCCGGTCACCAGGATGACGAGGGCCGTCGTCGAGCAGATCAGGATCGTGTCCACGAACACCTCGAAGATGCCGTACATGCCCTGGCGCACCGGGTGATCGGTGTCGGCCGCGGCGTGCACCATCGGCGCGCTGCCCAGCCCGGCCTCGTTCGAGAACAGGCCGCGCGCGATGCCGTAGCGCATCGCCATCATGATCGTGCTGCCGGCGAATCCGCCCACGGCCGCGGACCCGGTGAACGCGCCGTCGACGATCAGGCCCAGCGCGCGGGGCAACTCCCCGGCGTACATCACGAGCACGACCATCCCGCCGCCCAGGTAGAGGATGGCCATGAAGGGCACCAGCCACTCGGTGACCCGCGCGATCGACTTGATCCCGCCCAGGATGACCACCGCCGTGAGGATGACGAGCCCGATGCCGGTCGTGCTCGTCGGAGTGCCGAAGGTGGCGCGCAGCGCGTCGGCCACCGAGTTGGCCTGCACCATGTTGCCGATGCCGAAGGCGGCCACCGACGTCAGCAGCGCGAAGACGGCGCCGAGCCACGGCAGGCCGAGGCCCTTCCTCAGGACGTACATCGCGCCGCCGCGCATCGTGCCCGAGTCGTCGGGCTCGCGGTAGTGCAGCGCCACCACGATCTCGGCGTACTTCGTGGCCATGCCGAAGAGGCCTGACAGCCACAGCCAGAACACCGACCCGGGCCCGCCGATGGAGATGGCCGTCGCGACGCCGGCGATGTTGCCGACGCCGACCGTCGACGCGAGCGCGGTCGCCACCGCCTGGAACGGCCTGACGCTGCCGGCGCCGCCCCCGTGCCTGGTGAGCTTGCCCAGCACTTCCGTCAGGGCGAAGCCGAGCCGGCGGACCTGCACGACGCCGGTCAGGACCGTCAGCAGCAGCCCGGTGCCCATCAGGAGCAGGATCATCGGCCAGCCCCAGACGTACCCGTTCACAAGAGCGTTCGCGCGTTGGATGGCGTCAATCATGGCGTGTCCGAAGAAGTGTATCGCAGACGCCGCCCCGAACGAGGAAGCGGCCCGGATGAAAACCGCCGCCGGGCTCGCCGCCGATCCTGCCACTGCGGCGCCGGCCGGCCGTTACACGAGCCGGACATCAACGTGCAAAGACGAGGCGCGTTCGAAGCGAACGCCCTCGGTGCGTATCCGCGGACCGCAGCTGCGCTGACACGCGGCCTGAGCTCCGTCGCGGTATAGTCCCGGGGTCAGGCCCGCGGATTTCCGGATCTGACCCCGACTCAAACGGCTGAAGAGGGAGTGCTGCCATGACGAGGATTCCCGGAGCGTTGAGAACCTGCTGGATCGTGCTGCTCGCCGTCCTGGCGAGCGCGGCCGCCTCACGCCAGGCGGCGGAGCCGGCGCGGCTGCGGGTGCTGACCTACAACATCCAACACGGCGAGGGCACGGACGGCCGGATCGATCTCGCGCGGACGGCGGCCGTCATCGCGCGCGCGGCGCCGGATGTGGTGGCGCTCCAGGAGGTCGACAACCAGACCACGCGCGCCCACGGCGTCGACCAGGCGGCCGAGCTGGGGAGGCTGACGGGGATGCACGCCGCCTTCGGCCAGGCGATGGCCTACGCGGGCGGCGGCTATGGCGACGCGATCCTGTCGCGGTTCCCGCTGTCGGCGGTTCGCGTCCACGACCTGCCGACGGCCCCGGGAGCCGAACCCCGCTGCGCGATTGCCGCTCGCGTCCAGGCCGGCGGGGAGGGCCGGGCGTTCGTCTTCGTCAGCACGCACCTCGAGCACGCCCAGGCCCCGATCCGCCTGCTCCAGGCGCAGGCGCTCGACCGGGTGCTGGCGTCGGCAGAGGCGTGGCCGGTGATCCTGGCGGGCGACTTCAACGACACGCCCGAGGGCCCGGCGATCGCCGCCCTGCGGCCGCAGTGGGCCGACGCCTCCGCCGGCCAGCCCGACCCGACGTGGCCCGCCGACCGTCCGCAGGTGAAGATCGACTACGTTTTCTTCCGCCCGGCCGCCGCCTGGCGCGTCGTGGAGACGCACGTCATCGACGAGCTCGTGGCGTCCGACCACCGGCCGCTGCTCGTCGTGTTCGAAGCCATGCCGTGAGCGGTCCTGCGGCAGGGTCTCCGCAGGAGGATCGCCGGCCTCGCCAGAGCCAGTTTCCGCGCCGCGGCGGCGGGATCGACCGCGTCGACCGCGTCGACGGCGTCCGCGCCGCGGACGGCTGCCGCGGCCTCGTCGAGAGGCACCCGCACGGCCTCGCCGCCGTGCTTGGCCGCCGCGCGCTGCCGGGCGTGGTCGCCGAGGAAGCGGCGCGAGTCCTGGAGATCTCGCACGAAACCGCCAAGCGCGACGGGCGCATGGCGAAGGCCTTGCTGCTCGCGCAGTTGTTCGAGGCGCCGCCGCGCGTGATCCGCTTCCCCGACACCTCGCTCGCGCACCACTCCTTCACGTTGCCCCCCATGTCGAGCGTGCCGTGTGCGCCGAGGCCACGGTAGGAACCGACCGGCGCCGGGCCCGTGCCGTTGAAGTTGCTGGACTCCAGGATCTCGGAGAACCGGCCCGGGCTGGCGGCGCGCTGCCAGTGGTGAACCGAGGGCAGGCGCTTGCCGGCGAACTCGGCGTACGCCGAGGCTTCGAGCCAGCTCACGCCGCCGGCTTCCCGGCCGCGGCCATGTCGCCGCTCGCGGGCACGCCGGCAGTCGAACACGGGGTGCCGCGCAGGAGGACCGGTGACATCGGCAGCGTGGCAACTCGTCTGGATGCTTCTCTGACTCGATTCGAGCAGGCGCCTGGCGCGCGGCCCCCGCCTCCTTCGATGCCCGCACGGGGTCCTCAGAGAGCGAGAACGGATGTAGTATCCACGCAAGTCCGTCGCGGCGGCCTGGGCGCGGCGCGTGCGGCGAGTTGCCGGGAAGCCGGGCAGGGGGAGCTCGAGGCGAGCTTGGACCAGGTCTCAGAACCGCGGCGCACAAGAAAGGTCGGTCCCATGCTGATCCGACGCGCTCTGAGAGCCGCACTCCGCGTGTTGTTTCGGCCGGGTCGCCTCCTGCCGGTCCTCCTGGCCGCGCTGCCGTTGGCCGTGGTCAGCGGCGGTCAGGACCTCGGCCAGCTGAAAAGAAGGCTCGCCGGCGTCGCGGAGACCGTGACGCTCCGCCAGCTTCTGGTGGGGCGACCCCTCACGACCACGATCGACGACGCGGTCTATGACGTCCCCTTTCTGGATCCTTACGATCCGCCCGACAGCCAGGACATCACAGTCCTCCCTCAAGCGCCGGGCGGCGGCCGGCTGTTGCGTCCGGGCTCGTTTGTGTACCTCGCCCGGTCGTATTGCGTCGGCGTGGGCGCGCGCCGGCCCTGGCGCGGCGACGGCTACGCGTACGCGCCGATGAAGGGTCCGCAGGCCGACTCGATCCGCTCGATCATCCGCAACTCGGCCCGCTTCCCCGACATCCCTCAGGAGGAGATCCAGAAGCTTCTCTGGGGGATCATCGCCAGATCGAGCTGGAGGGACCTTTCTGCCGAACAGAAGGCAATCGCCGCCCGACTTCTGAGCTCCCGGCAGATCGCGCTCCTCAACGGAAGCGCCCTCGAGCTTCTTCCCGGCAGTGTCCTCGACCGGTCGCTAGCCGGGGCTTCGCCGGCCGTGGCGCGCATCCTTGGCGCCGAGGCCCGAATGCGGGAGATCTTCGCCTCCGGCGTGGCCACGTACGAGGAGCTGGAAGAAGTCGCTGTTTCGGCGGAGGAGCCGGAGCTGACCCGGGGCCGCATATCGCGCGACAGATGGTCCCTTCATCCCGCCGGGTATTTCATCCGATACCGGCCCATCACGTACGCCCAGACGATTATCCAGATCCGCGTTCCGGAAGCGGTCACGATCGAGACCGATCCATCGGGCCGCGTGCTCTCCATCGTCGATCCCGCCCGGCAGCAATCGTTGAGCATCGCCTATGACGACTCGGTCTCCGCGGAGCCCTATCCCGGCGCGCCCGGCGTGCGGGCCTGCCGATTCAAGTCCGTCCGCTTCGAGCGACCGGATCCACAGAACCCGGAGGCGATGCTCCGGCACGTCTTCACCGGCACGGGGGGCACGCTCGTCGGCCTGCCGCCGGCGGGGAAGGCGGGCGAGTCGCCGCTCCGATGGCGCTACGAGATCGCCCGGGCCGTCGCCGCCTCCACGCAACGCACGCTGAGCGCGCTTCCACAGCGGCGCACAGCCACCCGCGACGCTTCGGTGCCGGCCAACATCGTCCACCTCGCGCTCGGCCTCGATCTGCTGCTGGCGCAGGCGTCCGACGGTCCGCCCTGGGCGCCTTCTCTGATGAACCTCGTTCTGGAAGCCTGGCAGTACGCCCTCTGCCGGGCGGCCGGGATCGATGCGGTCCCCGCTCCGCAGGGGCCTGCGGCCGGCCCGGCAGATGGCAGGGCCTGGGTCACGAACGCCGGGATGCCGGCCCTGGCGGGCCCCTGGTCATCCCCGGCGTGGTTCGAAAGCGCATGGGGTCCCGGCCGGTCGCCGGAGACGCCGTGGACAGACGACCCGCCGGCGTCGGAGAGCGCGGTCGGCCAACAGACGTCATTCGTCACGTCGACCGGCGAGGTGATCGAGCTCCTGCCGGAGCTGGCGGTTCCGGGGGACTACGAATGCCAGTTGATCGCCGATTCGGTCGTGTGCATCCCGACGTCGGATGACCCGTCGTTCATCGAGATGATCCACGACTGGCTGGCGCCGAAGGACGCGCACGCAGACCGGGCTTCCGGGTCTGAACACGTCTACTTCCGGCCGACGAGCCCGATGGCGGCTGACACGGTGGCCCCGCTGCCACACGCGGACGTCGAAAGGCAAACGAGGGCGGACCGCGAATTCTGGCGAAACCGGGGCCCGATCAAGTGACGCGCGGCGTCCTCCTCGGGTCGCGGCAGGGGCCCTCGACGCGCATCGGTGCCGCAAAGACGCAGTGCTCCGCGCTCGATGATCGCTTCGACGCCGGTTCCCGGGTCCCCGCTCGGGTTCGCGCGCGCCGGAGTCGACCGTCGAGACGACGCGCGCCGCCGGCGCTGCCGCCGAGCACGGCGAAGACGCCGAAGCCGGACGAGAGCTAGCGGCGCCGAGGCTCGCGTCCCGGCCCCCGGCGGGATTTCCGGCGGGATCGGCTACGATGGGGCCGCCATGGACCGCTGGCAGCAGTTCTCGGGGATCAACGAGGGGTACGTCCTCGAACTCTACGAGCGCTACCTGACCGATCCGGCCTCGGTGGACGCCGCGACCCGGGAGATATTCGCGCGGTGGAATCCGGCCGAGCGCGAGGCCGCGCCTCCGGCCTCCGACGCTTCGGCCGAGCCTGCCTCAGCTCGGCCCGCGTCGGTCTCGCACGCCAAGGCGGTCGGGGCGGTCGGTCTCGCCGAGTCGATTCGGCGCTACGGGCACCTGGCCGCGCACGTCGATCCGCTCGGCGCCGAGCCGCCCGGCGACCCGTCCCTGCATCCCGAGGCGCACGGCGTCACCCGGCAGGATCTCGATGCGCTGCCGGCGTCGCTCAGCCCGATCGCGCCCGGCGACGGCCTGGCGACGATGGCCGACGTCGTCAACGCGCTGCGGCGCGTCTACTGCTCGACCACCGGGTACGACTACGCGCACGTGTTCGTGCCCGAAGAGCGCCGGTGGCTGCGCCACGCCGCCGAAACCGGGCGGTTCCGCGCGCCCGCCGACCCGATCGATCCGGTCGCGCTCCTCGAGCGGCTGACCGAGGTCGAGGTCTTCGAGCGCTTCCTGCACCGCACGTTTCCCGGCAAGACCCGGTTCTCGATCGAAGGGCTCGACATGCTCGTGCCGATCCTCGACGAGGTGATCGGCGATGCCGCCGAGGCCGGCGTCCGCTCCGTGTTCATCGGCATGGCGCACCGCGGCCGCCTCAACGTGATGGCGCACGTGCTGCACCGGCCGGTCCCGCAGATCCTCACCGAGTTCATGGATCCGGTGTCGCCGGCGGAGTTCCACGAGGACATGGCGTGGACCGGCGACGTCACCTACCACGCCGGCGCGCACCGGGCCATCAAGCACGGGCGCGAGATCCAGGTGGTGGTGTCGATGCCACCCAACCCGAGTCACCTCGAGGCGGTCGATCCCGTCGTCGAGGGGATGTCGCGCGCCGCGGGCACCGACGGGTCGCAGGCCGGCGCGCCGCGCGTGGACGCGAGCCGGTCGCTGCCGATCCTCATCCACGGCGACGCGGCGTTCGCCGGCCAGGGCGTGGTGGCCGAGACGCTGAACCTCGGCCGCCTGGCCGGGTACAGCACCGGCGGCACGATTCACATCATCGTCAACAACCAGGTCGGGTTCACCGCCACCGCCCGCGAGTCGTACAGCACGTCGTACGCCAGCGGGCTGGCGCGCGGCTTCAAGATCCCCATCGTGCACGTCAACGCCGACGACCCGGAGGCGTGCGTGGAGGCGGCGCGCCTCGCCATCGCCTACCGCACGGCCTTCCACCGCGACTTCCTCATCGATCTCGTGGGGTACCGGCGCCGCGGCCACAACGAGGGTGACGAGCCGGCGTTCACGCAGCCGCTGTTGTACGACGCCATCGCGTCGCACCCCACCGTGCGCGAGCGGTGGGCCCGCACGCTCGTCGAGCGCGGAACCGTCGCGGCGGGCGCGCCCGACGCGCTGGTGGCGAAGCACATGGACCGGCTGCAGCGGGCCATGGACGCGCTGGAACCGGAGCGGAACCTCGCGGAGGCACCGCCGCCGGCGCCGCCCGGCGCCGCCTCTCGCGCCTCGACGTCGGTGCCCCTCGACGCGCTCGCCGGCCTCAACGCCGCGCTGCTCGCCGGGCCGGCCGGGTTCACGGCGCACCGCAAGCTGGCGCGCCTGTGGGAGAAGCGGGCGCAGATCTTCGCCGATCCCGACGCCAGGTCGATCGACTGGGCCGCCGCCGAGACGCTGGCGTTCGCATCGATCCTCGCCGACGGCACCCCGATCCGGCTGACCGGCGAAGACGCCGCGCGGGGCACGTTCAGCCACCGCCACGCCGTGCTCCACGACGCCCGCACGGGCCGCAGCGACGTGCCCCTGCAGCGGCTGCCGCAGGCGCGCGCGGCGTTCGACGTCCACAACTCCCCCCTGTCGGAATACGCCGCGGTCGGCTTCGAGTTCGGCTACAACCTGCAGGCGCCGTCGCACCTGGTGCTGTGGGAAGGCCAGTACGGCGACTTCATCAACGGCGCCCAGATCGCCGTCGACGAGTACGTCGTTTCGGCCCGAGGCAAGTGGGGATCCCGCCCGTCGCTCGTGCTGCTGCTGCCTCACGGCCACGAAGGCGCCGGCCCGGACCACTCGAGCGCGCGGCCGGAGCGCTTCCTGCAACTGGCGGCGGGCATCAACATGCGGGTGGTCAATTGCACCACGGCGGCGCAGTACTTCCACCTGCTCCGCCGGCAGGCCGCGCTCCTCCTGGAGGACCCGCTGCCGCTCGTCGTGCTGACCCCCAAGAGCCTGTTGAGACACCCCATGGTGGCGTCGAGCCCGCGCGAGCTGGCCGAGGGGCGGTTCCGTCCTCTGATCGACGACGACGAGGCGAAGGCGCGTGCCGGCGGGATCCGGCGCGTCGTGCTGTGCACGGGCAAGGTATATGTCGACCTTGCCGGAAGCGACCGGCGCGCGGCGGCGCCGCACGTCGCGCTCTGCCGCCTCGAACAGCTGTACCCGATCGCGCCGCAGGATCTGCGCGCGATGCTCGACGGCTATCCTGCCGCCGAGGAGATCGTCTGGGTCCAAGAGGAGCCGGCCAACATGGGGTATTGGGACTTCGTCGGGCCGCGCCTCACGTGCGCCGCCGGCGGGCGCCCGGTGCGACTGGTTGCCCGGCCGCGCAGCGCCAGCCCGGCGGAAGGATCGGCGGCGCGCCACGGGCGCATGCAGCGGATCCTGGTGGAGGCCGCGTTTGCCCCCGTCAAACCGGCGGATTGCGCGGAAGCCGGCGGCGCGCCGGCTGCTGCACGGACCGCCGGCTGAGAGGATCGGACAGCCATGGCCGCAGACATCGTGGTGCCGGAAGTCGGAGAATCGGTCGTGGACGCTCGCGTCGTGCGGTGGCTCAAGCAGCCCGGTGAGGCCGTGGCCGCCGGCGAGGCCGTGGTCGAGCTCGAGACCGACAAGGTGGACGTGGAAGTGGCGGCGCCGAGGGCCGGCGTCCTCGGTCGGATCGATCACGCGGACGGCGCCGACGTGAAGGTGGGCGACGTGCTGGGCGTCATCGACGACAGCGAGGCGGGAGCCGCCGCCGTGCCTCCGGCCCGGGCCAAGGCCGCGCCTCCAGCGACGGCTGCGACGCCGCCGGGTGCCGCGCGGGCCGACAGGGCCCGCGCGACGCCGGCGGCCCGCAGGGCCGCGGACGCGCACGACGTCGATCTCGCGCGGGTGCGCGGCAGCGGACCCGGCGGGCGGATCATGCGCCGGGACGTCGAAGACGCCGCGCCGTCCGCGTCCGCCTCCCAGCCGTCTCGTCAGCCCTCCGCTGAGCGCGCCCGCGGCGAGCGGGCCGAAGAGCGAATCCGCATGTCGAAGCGGCGCGCGACCATCGCGCGCCGGTTGGTCGAAGCGCAGCACACCGCGGCCATGCTCACCACGTTCAACGAGGCGGACATGTCGGCCGTCATGGCGCTGCGCGAACGGCACAAGCAGGCCTTCAGGGAGCGGCACGGCGTCGGCCTCGGCATCGCCTCGTTCTTCGTCAAGGCGGCCATCGGCGCGCTGCGCGAGTTCCCGCGGCTGAACGCCGAGATCCAGGGCGACGAGATCGTCCTGAAGCGCTACTACGACATCGGCGTGGCCGTTGGCGCGACCGAGGGGCTGGTCGTCCCCGTGCTGCGCGACGCCGATCGGCTCTCGTTCGCCGAGATCGAGCGGGAGATCCGCCGGTTCGCGGCGGCTGCCGAGGACGGGTCGCTGTCGCTGGCGGACCTGCAGGGAGGCACGTTCACCATCACCAACGGCGGGGTGTTCGGATCGATGCTCAGCACGCCGATTCTCAACCCGCCGCAGGTCGGCATCCTCGGCTTGCACGCCATCAAGGAGCGCCCGGTCGGCATCGGCGGTCAGGTCGTCCTTCGCCCGCTGATGTACCTCGCGATGACCTACGACCACCGCATCGTGGACGGCGCCGAAGCCGTGCGCTTCCTGGTTCGCGTCAAGGAACTCGTCGAGGACCCTGGCGCCATGCTGCTCGAATGACGTCGCGGCGCGAGTTTCTCAAGGGCGTGGCCGCGGGCATGGCGCTGATCGGGTCGGCGCCCTCCGCCACGCCCTTCGCGGCGGCCCGCCCGCAAGGCCTGTCGGCGTCCGACCTGCCGGAAGGGGGAGCGCCCGCGCCGCTCGTCCCGGCCCACTTTCCGGATCGGCTCCACGCGTTCGTCTGGCGAAACTGGCCCCTGGTTCCCGCCGAGGTGATGGCCCGCGTCGTTGGCGCCAGCGCCTCCCAGATTCGGGACCTGGGCCGATCGATGGGGCTGGGCGATCAACCCGCGATCAGCCTCGACCAGCAGATGCGATCGCGGCTCACCGTCATCCGCCGCAACTGGCACCTGCTGCCCTACGCCCAGTTGCTCGACGTGCTGGGCTGGACGGCGGAGCAGCTCGACTACGCCCTGCGCGAGGACGACTTCCTGTTCATCAAGCTCGGCCGCCTCAAGCCCAGGTGCGGGCCCTTGCGGTACGCGCCGCCGGGACGAGCGGCCGCGGAGCGGGCGCGCGAGATCGCCCGCGTCCTGCGCGACGAGTGCCCCGCCGACAGCCCGGAGGGCGCCGACCCGCTCTTCGGCTTCGTCTCGCGCCTCTCACGGAAACCGGCCGCGGCCGAGCCGGCCGATCGCCGAGCGCCCGGCGACGGGCTCAGGTTCTGCTACTCCTACTTCGCCCTCTACGGCGATCCCCTGCTCGATCCGGAGCCCGATCCTTATCCGGACGGCTACCTGGCTCGGCTCGCCCAGGCGGGCGTGAACGGCATCTGGCTCCAGGCGGTCCTCTACAAGCTGGCGCCGTTCCCGTGGGAGCCGCAGCGCAGCGCGGGCTATCGGACCCGCCTCGAGAACCTGCGGACGCTGGTCGACCGTGCCGCCCGCCACGGCATCCGGGTCCTTCTGTACTTGAACGAGCCCCGGACGATGCCCGAGCGGTTCTTCGAGGGCCGGCCCGGGCTGAAGGGCGTCAGCAGCGGCGGCTACGCCGCGCTGTGTACCAGCGTGCCCGAGGTCCAGCGGTACCTCGCCGACTCCGTCGCGTCGATCGGCAGGGCCGTCCCGGAGCTGGGCGGGTTCTTCAGCATCACCGCTTCGGAGAACCCGACGAATTGCTGGTCGCACGGCGCCGGCGCCGCGTGCCCGCGGTGCGGCGCCCGGTCACCTGCCGAGGTCATCGCCGAAGTGAATTGCCTGTTTGCCGAGGGCATTCGGGCATCGGGCTCGGCCGCCCGGCTCATCGCGTGGGACTGGGGCTGGAACGACGCGTGGGCCGGCGACGCCATCGGCCGGCTGGCCGCGGGAACCGCGCTGATGAGCGTCAGCGAGTGGCGGCTGCCCATCGAGCGCGGCGGCGTCACGACGGAAGTCGGGGAGTACTCGATTTCCGCCGTCGGACCCGGCCCGCGCGCCCGCGCTCACTGGAACGCGGCCGCGGGGCACAAGCTCGAGACGGTCGCCAAGATCCAGGCGGGGAACACCTGGGAGCTCTCCTCGGTCCCGTACATCCCCGCCGTCGAGAACGTCGCGCGCCACGCGGCGCGCATCCGCGAGAGCGGCGTGAGCGGCGTGATGCTGGGGTGGACGCTGGGCGGCTGCCCGTCTCCCAACCTGGAGGTGGTGTCCGAGGCGCTCGCCTGCGGGTCTGCCGACGAGGCGATGAGCCGCGTGGCCCGCCGCCGGTTCGGCCCGCGGCTCGGGCCGCTGGTCGTCGAGGCGTGGCGCAGGTTCAGCGCCGCCTTCAGCGAGTACCCGTACCACGGCGAGGTGCTCTACAACGGCCCGCAGCAGCTCGGCCCCGCCAACCTGCTCTGGGGCGAACCCACGAACTACCGCGCCACCATGACGGGTTTCCCGTACGACGACCTGGACGCGTGGCGCGCCGTCTATCCCCCGGACGTGTTCATCCGCCAGTTCGACAAGATGGCGGACGGCTTCGACTCGGCCCTGGCAGAGCTGAGACTGTCAGCGCGCGAGGCCGCACGAGCCGCGTCGGCCTCCGAGCGGGAGGCGCTGGCCGAGGAGGAGCGCGTGGCCGAGGCGGCCGCCATCCACTTCCGAAGCACGGCGAACCAGGCGCGGTTCGTGCTGGCCCGTCGGAACGTCGCGGAGGCCAAGGCCCCGCCCGAGGCTGCGCCGCACCTGGACGCCCTGGAGCGCGTGCTCGAGGACGAAATCGCGCTGGCGCGCCGGCTGCGCCGCATCCAGCTCTCGGATTCCCGCTTCGGCTTTGAGGCTTCGAACCAGTACTTCTACGTTCCTGTCGATCTGCAGGAGAAGATCCTGAATTGCCGCGACCTGCTGACGCGCTGGCTGCCGCAGCTTCGGGCGGCCGCCGGAGCCGTTCCGGCAGCGGAGTGAGGCGCTCGCGGGCGAACCCGCCGGGCCGAGGGCGCTCAGGCGCCCGGTTCGCGGCGCAGCGCCTCGTGCCGCGGCACGATCTCGCTGGCCCAATAACGGGAGGCCACCGCCCGGCGGCCTTCGCGGGCCACCTGCACGATCCGCGCGGCCAGCGAGATCACGTACTGCGGCTTGTGAAACAGCGGGCAGTCGGGCGTCTCGACCGTGTGGAGCACGACGCCGCCGGGATCGGCGCGCAGCGGACTGCCAGCGCCTGCCCGGGCATGTGCGCTCGGGCGCGCGTGCCGGCCGGCAGCGCCGGCAGGCATTCGCCGGTCGTTGTCGCGGTGACCCCGGGCATGGGGGCCGCGGCGTTCACCGAGGGTCAGTGCCGGTAGTAGATCTTGCCGACGATCTTCCAGCCGTCGGGGAACTTGTACAGCGACAGGTAGTCGGTGAAGATCCGCCTGTCGTTCTGGTGGAGTTCCAGCTTCACGGACGCGGCCGACCCGGTCACGTCGACGTTCAGGAACTTGCAGGTCGTCAGCGGCGGCTTCACCCCGTCGGCTTTTCGCTTCGCGGCCGAGGCGATCCACTCGGCGATGGGAAGACGCGTGAGCGCGCCGTCTCTCAGCCCGAGCAGGACGAAGTCGGCGTGAAAGCCCGCCCTGGTTCTGTCCAGGTCGCCGAGGTTCTGCAGGCCGTCCACATAGGCGGTCTGCACGAGGGCCTTGATCGCGTCCTCGTCGGACTGGCCCTGGGCGAGCGCGGCTGCCGGAACGGCGAGCAGCGCGGCGAGCACGGCCGTGGCGACGCGGTGTGTGCGCATGCCTCCTCCTGATGGGGACTTCCGGATAACGTACACCGCCTCGCGCCGGTCCGCCAACACGGGCTGCCAGGCGCGGTAGAATCCCGGCCGTGACGGCCCTCGACCGCCGGCTCGGCGCGGGTTCCTGCGCCGCGACCGAATCGCCGGGGCACCGGGTTGATCCGCTCCGGCGCAGCGGGACAATGGGCGCTGCGTCCACGTGGCGCCCCGGCTGGCGCGGCGGCGTGGACGCAGCGGCGTCACCGTACGGTGATTGGACGATTCAGGGCCCAGGAGGGGCGATGAACACTGCGTCATCAAGGGGGAACCGCTGGCTCGTTCTCGCCGGCGGCGTGCTCGTGCAGCTCGCGATCGGCGCCGTCTACGCGTGGAGCACGTTCAGCAAGGCGCTGCAGGCCGAGTCCTCGGCCTTCGGCCTGTCCAAGGTGCAGGCGGCCATTCCCTTCGAGGTCGCCATCGGGATGATTTTCGTCGGCGCCTTCCTCGGCGGCCGCATCCAGGATCGGCGGGGCCCCCGGCTGGTCGCCGTCGTCGGGGTGACGCTCTATTCCCTCGGGATCATCCTGGCCAGCTTCGCCCGCGGCGCCGGCGGCCTGTGGCTGCTCGTCCTCGGGTATGGCGTGCTCGGCGGCTTCGGCCTGGGGCTGGCCTATATCGTGCCGATCGCCATGCTGCAGAAGTGGTTTCCCGACAAGCGCGGGCTGATCACCGGGGTCGCGGTTGGCGGCTTCGGCTTCGGCGCCGTGATCACCTCGCCGCTGGCGCAGGCGATCATCGACAGCAGCGAGATCTACCAGCGCTGCCCCACCAGGGTCTTCCTGTGGCTCGGCCTGGCCTACCTGGTCGCCGGGCTGGCCGGGACGTCGGTTTTCCGCAACCCTCCTGAGGATCACGCGGCGCCGAGGCGCGCCGCTGCCTCCGGGGCGTCGGCAGCGGCCCGTGCGTCGAGTGGCGGCGCCGCGAATGCCGCCACCGTCCCCGCCGCGGCGGGCAGGGACTTCTCCCAGGCGGAGGCGCTGCGCACCGTGCAGTGGTACCTGCTGACCTTGATCCTGACCATCTCGGTGACGGCCGGCATTTCGTTCATCTCGGTGGCGGCCGGGACCGCCAGCGACGTGGCGGGCTTCAGCGCCGCCGGGGCGGCGACGCTGGTCGGCGTCATGGGGCTGTTCAACGGCGGCGGCCGCATCCTGTGGGCGGCGATCTCGGATCGGATCGGGCGCAAACGGGCCTTCGTCGGGATCCTGGCGCTCCAGGGGCTGGCGCTGCTGGCCATCCCTCATGCGGACAACGCGGTGCTGTTCTGCGTGCTTGCGGCCCTCATCTATGCCTGTTACGGCGGCGGCTTCGGCACCATGCCCTCGACGGCGAGCGACTTCTTCGGCGTGCGCCACGCGGGTGCCATTTACGGCCTCATGCTCATCGGGTGGTCGATCGGCGGGATTGTCGGCCCGCTGCTCATCGCCTGGCTCATCGGCGACGGCCAGGCCTACACACGGGGCTTCACGGCAGTCGGCGCCCTCGCCCTCGTCGGCGCCGTCCTTCCGTACGCCGCGCGGCCCCCCAGGCGCAGCTAATCGCTCCAGCGCGCGGACGGGCCGGTCGCGACGCGGCCGCTCCGCGCGCGCCCGCGCCCCGACGCCGCCACGCCGCCGGTTTCGCGCCGGGCGGCGTCACCCTGGCCCTCATCACGGCAGGCCTGGGGCATCTGGCGTGCCCGGACCGGACCTTCCCGCCCGGGGCGCAGTGAGGCTTCGGGTGCGCCTCTGCGAATCGCCCGCCAGGGCCGGCCGAGGCAACGGCGCCGATGCGGAACGAATCACCCGCGGCACCATCCCGCGCCCGCGCCTGCCGCGCCGCCTGCTGCGATCAGAGCGCCTTGACCACGGCGTCCGCCAGCCTCCTGGTACCTTCGATGCCGTCCCAGGGGCCGGTTTCGTATTCCAGGGAAATCCGGCCCTGGAAGTTGTGCTTGTTCAGAATCCTGACGCAGCGCGCGATATCCACGTCTTCCCAGCGGTCCCAGTACTTCGCGTGGACGATGGTGCGGGCGTAGGGCATGACGTCGTCCAGGGCGTGGTAGAGCATGTACTTGTGTTCCCAGTTGCAGAAGTCGGGGCAGGCTTCCAGGCGCGGGTGGTTGACCTCGCTGATGATGATTCTCGTGTTGATGGGATTGGCGGTGATCCCCCAGTGGTTTTCAATCGTCACGATGACGTCGACCTTGTCCCCGTATTCGGCCAGTTCGCGGTAGGAGAGGATGGCCTTTTCGAGGTACTTCTCCATCAGGTCGTTGCGGGGCAGGCCGTTCACCAGCTCCGCGCAGGGGCCGATGAAGGGGCCGGCGGTGTTGACCCGCATGGCCTTGACCCCGATCCGGGAGGCGGCGTTCATCCACGCCTTGGCGGTGGCGATCCCGGCTTTTCGCCGATCATCATCCAGGTCGGCCATGTGCTGGGGAATGTCGTTGGAGATGTGGTAGCCGCTGACGCCGGTCTGCGCGAAGCGGCCGGCCAGCTTGTCCAGCCATGTCCGGGAGGACGGGGCGTCGGGGTCGAAGGCCAGGGTGTCGGTCGGCTTCCCGTCCCACCAGCTCGTGTGTTTCCGGAACATGGCGGGGTCGGCGATGTCGCCGAACAGCCCCGCCAGGAGATCGATGGAACGGATCCCCGGGAAGTTGTCCTTCGTGAACTGGGGGAAATCGAGCAGGGTGATCGAGCCGTACTTCTTCTGGAGTTGCCTGGCCTCGGGAGACGGAGGCTGGGCGGGATTGAAGGCGTCCCGGTTGAAGACACCCCGGCAGGCGTAGCAGTTCGACGCCAGCCTGGCCCGTTTCTCCTCGTCGGAACGGAAGCGGGGAGAGGCAGCCAGGGGCGCGACGGCGACGGCGGCCGCCATCGCGGCTGAGGTTGTGCGGAGGAAGTCCCGGCGGTTGGCGTCGCTCATGGCTCTCTCGACTCCTGTGTGACTGGGGGCTTCCTGCGCGACCGGCAGGATGAGCAAGTATGTGTCGCCCCGGGGCATCACCGCAAGGGGAAGGCGCTCCCTTACGCGCGCCTCGCGGTTCTGGTGTGCCAGCCGACGCGCGGAGCGGACGCTACTGGACCGCGGCGCCCTGCAACCTGAAGTTGGCGTCCACGCCGGTGCCTAGCGCCGGCTTGAGGTACTCGCCCGACGGCAGCAGCAGCCAGCTGGCCTGCGCTTTCCTGAACGGCTCGGTCGGGTAGCCCGTCACGTAGAGGTCGCCGCCCGTGTACGTGTCCTTGTTGAAACCCGTCGTCAACCGGCCGCGCGTGTCGCTGTAGAACCAGTAGCACGTCCCGCCGGTGACCGTCACCGCCGCGGGGAAGATGTACTGGCCGTCCTTCACGGCTTCCGATTCGGCGAAGTACCCGGGCGTCGCCGGTCCGAGGTTGGAGACGAGGCCCGTGTACTCCTGCGTCAGGATGTAGAGCGTCCCAAACGCGACGGGCGTGCCGGCCGGGTTGTAGTGGTACCAGTTGAACCGCAGGTTGTTGTAGGAGCCAGATCCCGGAATGGTGACGGACTGCCCGGCCCAGTTGTCCGTGCCGGTGTAGCCGGTCGTCACGTCTAGGAGGTCGGCGGTCACCTCGACGAGCGGCCTGATAACGAGGGCCGCCCCTCCGCCCGAGAACGGCCCGCCGGACGAGGTGGGCGCAGCCGGCGAGTCGCCGGCGGACGTTCGCTGACAGCCGCCAACCGTGACGGTCAGCGCGACAGCCGCGACGCCAAGCAGCACGCTCCGAACCGTGAGGGCTTGTTTCATGAACGCCTCCGGCGAGCGGAACGCCTGAGGCATTATACGCCTGCGCCCGGAGGGATGCCCGGCGCGCCTCGCGGCGCACGTCGCGGTGCCGGCGCGGCGGCCCGCGAGCGCGGTGGACGCCACAGACCCGAGGGAACACAATACCGTGACCACCAGCTGATCGCGCAGATGACGTCCCGCCCGTCCCTCACCGCGCCCTCGGAGCCCGCCCGCGGCGGGTTCCGCTCGCGCCTCGCCAGCTGGGCGGACGACGACGCGTTGCGGCGCCACGAGGAGAAGGCGTTCTTCGTCCTGACCCTGGTCATCGGCGCCATCGTCGGCCTGGTCATCGTCGCGTTCATCCTCCTCACCGAGAACCTCGGGGCGCGCCTCTTCGCCCCGGACGCCGCGAGCTGGCACCGGCTGGTCATCCCGGTGCTGGGCGCGCTGGTGTCCGGCGTCCTGCTCGCCCGCGTCTTCCAGGGCGCCCGCGGCAGCGGCATCCCCCAGACCAAGGTCGCGCTGTACCTCGAGGACGGACTGATCCACCTGCGAACCGTGCTGGGCAAGTTCGCATGCTCCAGCCTGTCGCTGGCGAGCGGCATCGCCCTGGGGCGCGAGGGGCCGTCGGTGCACATCGGCGCGGGCATCGCCTCGGTGATCGGGCGGCGGCTCGGCCTCAGTTCGTCACACACGAAGCGCCTCGTCCCGGTCGGGGCCGCGGCCGCGGTCGCCGCCGCGTTCAACACGCCAGTCGCCGCCGTGCTCTTCACGCTCGAGGAAGTCGTGGAGGACCTGCACGCGCCCGTCGTCGGGTCGATTGTCCTCAGCTCCGCCACCGCCTGGATGGTGCTGCGCCTCCTGCTCGGCGACGAGCCCCTGTTCCACGTCCCGGCGTACGAACTGGTTCACCCGATCGAGTTCGTCGTGTATGCGGCCCTCGGCGTGGCAGGCGGGATCGTGTCGGTGGCCTTCGTGAAGCTCCTGCTGGCGCAGCGGCGATGGTTCCGCGGCTTGCCGGCCTCGACCGTCTGGTTCCAGCCGGTCATCGGCGGGATCGTCACCGGCCTCATCGGCTGGGCGGTGCCCGCCGTGCTCGGTGTCGGATACGCGCACGTAGGCGAAGCGCTGAACGGCAAGATGGCGCTCGGCGTCATGGCGCTGCTGCTGGGCCTCAAACTGGTGGCGACCGCTGCCGGATACGCGTCCGGGAATGCCGGGGGCATCTTCGGCCCCAGCCTCTTCCTCGGGGCGATGATGGGCGGGAGCATCGGCGGCCTCGTGCACACGTGGTTTCCCGACTACACGGGGGGCGTCGGGGCGTACGCCCTGGTCGGCATGGGCGCGGCGTTCGCCGGCATCATCCGCGCGCCCTTCACGTCGGTGGTCATGATCTTCGAGATCACGCGGAACTACGCCGTCATCGTGCCGCTCATGATCGCCAATCTCGTGAGCTACTTCATCTCGTCGCGCCTCCAGCGCGAGCCCATCTACGAGGCCCTGCTCCACCAGGACGGCGTCCGCCTGCCCAGGCGGCGCGCCGAGCGGGAGGATCAGCTGGCCGTCGGTCTGGCGATGCGGCCCGCGCGGGCGTTCGTGCCGGCCGGCGAGTCGGCGGCCGCCGCGGCAGCCAGGCTCGGCGTGCCGGCCGGCGCGACCGAGGCCGCGCCTGCAGGCGCGGGTGAAGCCGGCATCGCGGATCCCTGGCGCCGCGGGTGGCCCATCATGGATGGCGACTCGTTCGTGGGCTGGCTGGGCGCAGCCGATCTCAGGCGGGCGCTGCGCGACGGCCTCCACGACGCGCCGGCGCGAGGCCTCGCGGCCGCCGTGTCTCCCCCGGACCCGTCAGCGCCATCCCGTTCTCTGCATCCGGACGACACGCTTGACCTGGCCTTGCGGCGCATGGGCGAAGCGGGGCTCGACGAACTGCCGGTCGTCAGCCGGACCCGCCCGGACGAGTTGTTGGGGACGGTGTCGGTGACGGACGTGGTGGGGGCCTATCGCAAGGGTGGCGGCGATCCGCAGCCGGAGGCGACCCCTGGTCGAAATTCGCCGCGCACGCTGCTGATCCGGCTCGCCGTCGTCGTGCTGATCGTGCTCATCGGAAGCGGGACCCTCGGCCACCGCCTGCGGACGGCGCGGCTCGAGGGCGCGGCGCGGGCGTTCGAGACAGGCCGCGCGCTCGCGGCGCAGGGCCGTGAGCCGGAGGCAATCGAGCAGTTCCGGCGGGCGCTGGCGGTTTCCGGGTCCGCTGACGTCCGGCTTGAGCTCGCGCGGACGCTCCTCGCAGTCGATCGTCCGGCGGAAGCCGCTCTCTATTTCGGGGAAATGCTGCGCGCAGACCCGGCCAGCGGCGAAGCAAACCTCGGCCTGGCCAGGGCCGCGGGGAAACAGGGGCGGACCGGGGAGGCCATCCTGGCCTACAGCCGCGCCCTCGTCGGGAACTGGACCGGCCGTCCTGAGCAGCGCCGCATCGAGGCGGGCTTCGAGTTTGCGGACTACCTGGCGCGCAGCGGGATGCGCGACCAGGCGGTCGCCCAGCTGCTGGATCTGCAGCAGGCCGTCTCCGGGAACCCCGGCCTGCTGCTGGACGTCGGGCGCCGCTTCCTGAGCCTGGGCGCCGACGCGCAGTCGGCCTCGCTGTTCCGCGCGGTGATCACGCTCGACCCCGCCCGGATCGACGCGCTTCTCGGCCTTGGCGAGGCCGAGTTGGCCCAGGACAACTTCGAGGCGGCGCGCGACGCGTTCCGCCGCGCCGAGCAGATCGACCCGGGCAACGCCACGGCGGCTTCGCGCAGGCGGCTGTTGACGGAGGTGCTCTCGCTGAATCCCGAGCAGCGGCGCCTGTCGTCCGGCGAGCGCCACCGTCGAAGCCTGGCGCTGCTCTCGGCGGCCCTCGCGCAGTTCGACGCGTGCGCGAAGGCCTCGGGCGCCGCGGGCGCCCTCGCCCCGGCCGGCCCCCTCGCGGAGGCCGCGCGGCGGACGCTCGCCAGACGGGCCCGGCCGGCGTCTCTGGCGGATGCGGCCGAGGAGAACGTCGATGTGGCCCAGCAGCTCTGGTCGGCCCGGGAGCGGCAGTGCCCGGCATCGGGTGAGCCAACGGCAGTGGGCGTGCTGATGAAGCACCTCGCCCGCTGATCGGCCGTCCGCCCCGCGCCGGCCGCCGCCGTCGATGGTCCCGGCGCGGCGCAGACGGGCGCCATGGAGAATGCGCCACGATGAACGTCGTCAACCTGGCCGAAAAGTTCGCCTTGTTCTCCGACCACTGGCGCCCGCGCATCGTGGGTGAGCTGAATGGCCAGCAGGTCAAACTCGCCCGGCTCAAGGGCGAGTTCGTGTGGCACCATCACGACGACGCCGACGAGCTGTTCTACGTGGTGCGCGGCACGCTCCGCATGATGCTGCCGGATGGCGAGGCGCGGGTGGCGGCCGGCGAGTTCGTCATCGTGCCGCGCGGAGTCGATCATCTGCCCGTGGCCGACGACGAGGTGCTGGTCCTGCTGTTCGAGCCGGCCGCGACGCGCAACACCGGCAACGTCGAGAACGACCGCACCGCGACCGATCTCGAGCGAATCTGAGGCAGGCAGAAGGACGCGGCCAGCCCCTCTTCGCGCTCGGAGCGCCTTGGCCACGGCATCCGCAAGCCGCCCGCTGCCCTCGATCCCGTCCCAGGGGCCGGCCTCGTATTCCAGGGAGACCCTGCCCTGGAAGTTGTGCTTGTTCAGGATCCTGACGCAGCGCTCGATATCCAGCTCCTGCCTGAGCCCTCGTCAGAATCGCGGCCACGGGCCGTCACGTTCCGGAGAATGGATCGAGCGCCGCGGACAACCGCTGATCCTGCGTGACGAGTTCCGCCTCGAGCATGCCCGCCAGGCACAGGTAGCTCGCGTCGTACGCCGACAGGCCCGTTGCGTTCGCGACCAGCACGACATCGGTTGGGTGGGGATCCAGCCAGACGATGCCCGAACGCAGATCGAGGGTCCGTTCCAGGGCCTGGAGCACCTCGGCGGCCTGCTCGGGCTGCTCCCGGCACTTCTTCGCCGCCACCTGCTGCAGCTCGTAGCGCAGCAACGTCGGAGCGTACACGGCCGCGCCCTCGAGCCGGCTCGCGCTGTCCGCTCCGCCCGCCTCGTGGAAGACCACGCCGGCCAGGGCGGACGTGTCCACGACGACGCGCCTCATCGGCTGTCGCGATCCTCGCGGACCCACCGGGTCGACCGGTCCGGGCCCTTCAGTCCGGCAGATCGCGCGGCCGCGAGCAACTCGAACGCGGGAAAGGGCCTGGCGCCGACATGCGCCTCGATCATGGCCAACATCTCCCCCTGAAGCGATCGGTGGTTCCTTCGCGCCCGTTCGCGCAAGGCGTTGGCGAGATGATCCGGGACGTCTTTGACCGAGAGATTGACTGGCATGGAAACGGGTCCAATACGCATCCATTATGCATCCGTTGTGGATTGCGCGTCAACACGACGCCCCGTGCGACTCCTCCCGGGTCCGGTGTGCCAGCAGCCCGAGGTCGCTGAGCATCCTCAAGCCGGAGCCAGGCCGGTCTCATTCACGCCTCCCGTGAGCGGAGAGCCGGCTGCATCATCCCGCTCCTGCGCCCGGAGGAATGCCCGGCGCCTCCCGAGCCGCCGTCCGCCGCAAGACGCTCGTGCGCCGTCTCCGGCGAAGAGCGCCATCATCTCCACGCACCGAGCCGGCCCGTGTGCGCGGATGGGGGCAGCGTCCGAAGGGAGTCCCGGTGAAGCAGATCCGTTCGCTGCTGTATCCAGCCGCGGTCTTCTTGTGTGTCGCGGGGATGCCGGAGAGTCACGCCATCTCGGCCGGGGCCCCTCCGACCGCCGCGGTCACGCCTGCCGGGCGGCAAACGGCGCCGGCCGCGAGACAGGCTCCTCCGAAGTCTCCGGTCAAGCCGGTGACGAAGCAGAAGGCGCCTGTCGCGGCCAAGCCGCTGCGGCCACGATCGGCGGTGGAACTTCCCTGTATCACGGCGATGAAGCCGGGAACGCCCCCCTACTCGACGACCGGGTTCATCCTCGAGGCCTTCCGGAAGGCTCACGGCGCGCGCTTCATCGAGTGCGGGGTCGGGAGGATACTCCTCGACGTCGCCAGCGGTGCGACACCGCGGGCAGACCGCAGGCCTGGCCCTCGCATCGACGGTTCCAGGCGCCAGGTCCCTGGCGGGCCCGCTACCGGATGCGCGTCGCCGACCATTTCCACGCTCCCACGGCCGGATCACCCGCCATGGAATGCCCAACGGGCGTGCCGGCCGTCGCTGCCCCGCCCGCCGTCCGGGGGCGGCCGCGCCGGCGTTCTCCGCGAACGGCGGATGATCCCCGAGGAAGCAGTGCCTGATGTGCGGGTCGGGCCGGCCCGGCAGAAGAGTACCCGGCGACAGGATTCTGCGACAGACGAGCCCTACCAAAGGAGGGCATGCCCGTGAGGACGCCCTGTGTGCTTGCCGGACTCCTGGGTGTGGCGCTCGGTACCGTCACCCTGGAGGGTGCGCAGGCCGTGGTTGCCGCAGAGAAGTCGATCGAGATCCCCAAGGGGACGAAAGCCGAGAAGATCGGCCCGGGCCACGTCAGGTTCACGCTTCCGAACCTGCGGGTCATCGACGTCACTGGCTACGATGCCCGCACCGGGGCGATCGGCCTCGTGCAGGTCATCGATCCGGACCCGCCGACCAGGCCGGCCGATGCGCGAACCGCCGCGAAGATCATCGATCCGCAGCCGCCCGGCAAGGTGGAGATCACGGCATCCCAGGCTCGCTTGGTGAAACTGCGAGTCCTGACCAGGGCGGCGGCGAGGAAGCTGCCTGCCGCGGACGACGTGACCATCGACGACGAGATCACCTGGCTGCCGGCACGGATCACCGACAAGGACGGCGTCAGGCGCTGAGTCGCGCCGCGAGCCGATCGGTCCGAGGAGGTTGAGATGAAGCGAGCCAGGGCGCGGCGCCTCGCGCCGGCTTTCGCGGTCGCTGTTGCCGTCACGCTCGCGCACGGCCAGTCTTCGTACGAACAGCACCTGCAGATCCGGACATCGGGGGTCCCGCACGCGGGGAACGGCGTCTTCACGACCGTCGCCATTCCCAAGGGCGCCTACCTCGGGGCCTACACGGGGGAGTTCGTCACCGACGACGAGTACCTGCGCCGGTACCAGGCCAACCGGTGGCAGTACATGATGGGGCTGCTCGACTGCGCGAAGCCGCACACCGGCGGCCTCACGACCATCGACGGCATCCGCGGCAACGTGGTCACGCGCATGAACTACGCGCCGGCGGAGTTCCAGAACGTCAGGTTCCAGAAGATCTGCGAGCCCCCGTTCGTGGGGATCGTGGCGCTCAGGGACATCGCGGCGGGCGAGGAACTGTGGGTGGACTACGGTCCGAACTACCCCTACGACTTCATGAAGGACGAGGCCTTCGTCAAGTTCTTCGCGGGCCTGCGCGCCACGGCGCCGACGCACGATCACAGGGGCCGGACGGGCTCCCAGATCTCGATGACGTGCTTGTGCTCCGGATGGGCCGCCGGATCGTTGAGCATCAGCTCGAAGCAGTGACGGTCGTCCGGCTGGTAGCCGCTGGAGGGAAGCCACTCGCCCATCACCCAGTTCCAGGCCGCGCCGTATTCGCTCGGGTCGAGCTCGTACGACGCGACCGCGTACAGGCCGCCCTCGAGCTCCATCACGCCGGCGCCGCCAGGGCCGTCGCCGGCCGCCGTGCCGGGCGGCACGGTCACCGCGACGCTGATGCGCAGCTTGTCCTCGTCCGTGATCTCCGGATTGTCGTGATACACGGTCAGGAACCGCGCGCCGGGACCGAGCAGGCCGCGCGGGCCCGCCCACGAACAGAGCCGCTCGAACAGCCGGCCGAACAGCGCTTCGTTGCCCGCGTACGGCCCCGTGTGCCGCACGTACGCGATCGTCGTCGGTGCCATGGTCTCGACGCGGACAGACGAGGCGGCCTTCTTCGGCGTGGTGTCGTAGCTCATGATGCGCGCTCCTTCTTCGGCGAGACCAGCCAGCGCGGCCGGGGCGCATGAGCCAGTGTAGGGAACGCTCCCGGGCCGCTCTTCACCATCCTTGCGGAGCGCTTCACGTTTCTTGCGGACTTCGCGGCGCCACTCGGTGGCGCTTCGGCCGTAGGCCGCGCGGAACGCGCGCGAGAACGCCGCGGAACTGCCGAAGCCGCAGTCGAGCGCGATGGCGGTCAGGCTCAGGTGCGGCTGCCGGGCGGCCTTCGAGGCCGCGCGCTCGAGCCGCAGCCGCAGGATGAACCGGTGGAGCGTCTCGCCCGTGCACGCCGTGAACACGCGGTGGAAGTGGTACGGGGAGAAGTTCGCCACGCCGGCCAGCGTGTGCAGGGACAACGGATCGCCCAGGTGGTGCTCGATGTAGTCGACCACGCGATGGACGCGCGCAAGGTACTCGGCCCGCTGCGAGGCTGCGGCGGAGATGTCGGCCATGGCGGCATTCTAGCCCCGGCGAGCCCGGCGGCACTTGCGGGGCTTCCCGGCATCCGGCCGGCCTGCAGTACAATCCGACGACGCACGTCGTGCGGCGCCCTCCAATGCCGCCGAGTACCGGGAACGGGGTCAGACGATGACGGAATCCAATCACACACGCCGGGAGTTCCTGAAGACCGTTGCTGCGGCGGGGGCCGTGTCCCTTGCCGCGCCGCGCGGGCTCGACGCGGCCACCAGGCGGCGCAGCATCGGGGCCAACGATCGCATCCGCATCGGCATCATCGGCTGCGGCGACCGCGGCATCGGCACCGAGATGGCCAGCGTCCACGAGCACGCCCAGGCCGAGAACCTGGAGGTCATCGCGGTGTGCGACCCCTGGCGCGTGGCGCGGGAGGCGGCGGCGGCCAAGGCGAAGGAATGGTTCGGCACCGACGCGAGACAGTGCCGGACCCCTGACGAGCTGCTGAGCCTCAAGGAGGTCGATGCGGTCTTCATCTCGTCGCCTGACCACTGGCACGCCGCGCACCTCGAAGCCGCCGCGAAGGCCGGCAAGCACGTCTACGTCGAGAAGCCGATGGCGAACGAGATCGGGGAGCTGAACCGCGCGTACGCGGCCGCGAAAGCCTCGGGCGTCGTCATCCAGGTCGGGACGCAGCTGCGCAGCTCGGCCACGGCGATGGGATGCCGCGAGCTGCTGAAGTCGGGCAGGCTCGGCCGGATCACGCGCATCGAGCAGGTGCGCAACAGCGACAAGCCGTACTGGTACCAGTACCTGAAGCCCGACGTGCGGGCGGCCGATCTCGACTGGCAGGCCTTCACCAAGGGCCGGACGAAGAAGGCCTTCGATCCGATCCTGTACTCAGGCTGGTACGGCTACTGGGAGTTCTCCCAGGGCCCGGTCCCGCAGTGGGGCGTGCACTTCCTCGACCTCATGCACTTCATCGCCGGCCTCGGCATTCCCGACACGTGCGTGTGCCTGGGCGGGGTCTACACGTGGAAGGACGAGCACCGCTTCACCGCGCCGGACCAGGTGCAGGCGCTCTGGCAGTATCCCGAAGGCCTGATGATCAGCTACTCGACCAACTTCGGGAACAGCGCCGGCAACCTGACCCGGTTCAGCGGCGACAAGGGCACGCTCCGGCTCGACTGGTCGAACGCGGTGTACAGCGCCGAGGGCGGCATCAACCGCGACGGCTCGATCCGCGGCGAGAACAAGGTGGAGCCGATCGAGCAGACGGACCACTGGGTGAACTGGTACCGGTGCATGCGCGACGGCGCCACGCCGAACGCGCCGCTCGACGCCGGGTACCAGCACGCCGTGGCGAGCATCATGGCCACCGTGTCCTACGAGACGGGCCGCCGCGCGCGGTTCGATCGCGCGAGGCGCACGATCGCGACCGACTGAGGCTCACGCCGGGCGCCGTCACGCTCCCAGTTCGCGGTACAGCGCCTCGTACTGCGGCACGATCGCGTCGGCGCAGTAGCGGGAGGCCACCGCCCGGCGGCCTTCGCGGGCCATCGCGGCGTGCGCGGCCCGGTCGCTCAACAGGCGGATCGAGCTGGCGGCCATGCCGTCGAGATCGTCCGGCGGATGGAGCATGCCGGTGACGCCGTGCGTGAGGACCTCCGGCAGCCCGCCCACGCTGGACGCCACGACGGGCACCTTGCACGCCATCGCTTCGAGGGCCGCCAGGCCAAAGCTCTCCTGCAATGACGGCAGCAGGAACAGGTCGGCGACCGACAGCAGCGGCACGACGTCTTCCTGCGGCGGCAGGATCTCCACGTCGCGCCCGAGCCCGTGCGTCTCGATTTCGTCCAGCACCTTGACGCCGTCCGGCCCGTCGCCGGCCAGGACCAGGCGGGCCCGGATGCGCTCGCGGATCCGCCTGAACACGCCGACCACCGCGTCCACGCGCTTCACGGGCCGGAAGTTGGACAGGTGGACGACGAGGGCGTCGTAGTCCGCCTGCGGACAGAGCCGCCCGCGCAGGCCGGCGTCGAACGCGCGCCTGAACCGCTCGCAGTCCAGGAAGTTCGGGATGACGCGGACCGGCGCGGCCGTCCCCAAACGCTCGATCGTGTCCCGGCGCAGGCTCTCCGAGACCGCCGTCACGGCGTCCGATCGATCGATGGAGAACCTCACCGTGTCGGCGAACGCCGGGTTGCTGCCGATGAGCGTGATGTCCGTGCCGTGCAGGGTCGTGATGACGGCCGGGATCCGCCCGCCGCACTCCGTCCGCAGGATTTCGCGGGCGAGGTAGGCCGCCGTCGCGTGCGGTACGGCGTAGTGCGCGTGGATGACGTCCAGCTGCCGCTCGCGGGCCGTCTGCACGATCCGCGTGGCCAGCGAGATCACGTACTGCGGCTCGTGAAACAGCGGGTAGTCGGGCGTCTCGACCGTGTGGAGCACGACGCCGCCGGGATCGGCGCGCAGCCTGAACGGGATGTCGCTGCTCAGCAGGTGCGCCTCGTGGCCGCGCCGCGCGAGGTGCCGGGCGAGCTCGGTGGCGACGATGCCGCTGCCGCCCAGCGAGGCGTAGCAGACGATGCCGACCCTCATCGGCGGCGCCGGGCTCCGGGCCAGCGATCCGTGAGCAGCGGGAGCACCACCGGCTCCCTGACCGAGAAGCCCTCCGCGTACCTGACGCCGGCCGCTGCTCCGAACTGCGCGTCGCGGCTCTCGACAAGCTGCAGGAACAGCGGCGAGGTGAGGCGCGTGGAGGCGGCGTCGGGCGCCTCGGGCCGGAACTGGCTCGCGTGACACGCCAGCGCCCGCCGCTTGAGGTCGTAGACATCCGACACGTCCACCACGAAGGACGGCGGCGCGCTGTCGTTGATGAAGTACGCGCACGCCCAGCTGGCGCGCCAGGGCGCGCCAGAGGCGGGGTAGCGCCGCAGGCCGGCCTTGAAGATCGCCGACTCGAGCAGCGCCGCAGCGCGGCGGTGGTCAGGATGGCGATCGTCGGCGTAGGGGACCGCGATCGCGGCCGGCCTGGCGCTCCGCACGAGATCGACGATCGCGCCGACGTGAGGTTCCGTGTCGGCGAGCGCCCCGTCGGGCAGGCCCAGGTTCAGGCGCCAGGCCGCGCCGAGCAGGGCCGCGGCGGCCTCTCCCTCGGCCACCCGCTCTTCCGGCGTGCCGTTGCTGCCCAGCTCGCCCCGCGTCAGGTCGCACAGGCCCACGCGCCAGCCGAGGGACGCGTGCTTGGCGATGGTCGCGGCCATTCCGATCTCGATGTCGTCGGGGTGAGGGCCGAAGGCGAGCAGATCGACGGGGCTCGGAGCGGTCATGGCCGGCTGTCTCGATCCTACACCGGAGCCGGCCCCCAGCGCGGGCGGCTCGCCGGCGGCCGGGATTCCCGGGCGTCGGCTGCCGCAGCAGAGCTATCATCTTCACGCCGGGAGCCACGATCCGCCGCGGCGCGCCGCCGGGCGCGAGAGCCGGCACGCAGGCGCCGCGCGCGCCGGCTCGGGGAGGGTGGACCGATGCGAAGCAGTGTGCGCCGCCTCCTGCCGCCCGTCGTGGCCGTGCTTGCCGTCGCGTTCGCGCACGGCCAGACGTCCTACGAGCGGCACCTCGAAATCCGGCCGTCGAGGATTCCGCACGCGGGCAACGGCGTCTTCACGACGGCGGCCATCCCCAAGGGCGCCCGCCTCGGGGCCTACACGGGCGAGTTCGTCACCGACGAGGAGTACTCCCGCAGGTACCAGGCGAACCGGTGGCAGTACATGATGGGGCTGCGCGACTGCGCGAAGCCGTACACCGGCGGCATCACGACCATCGACGGCATCGCCGGCAACGTCTTCACGCGCATGAACTACGCGCCCGCGGAGTTCCAGAACGTGAAGTTCGAGAAAACGTGCGAGCCCCCGTTCGTGACGATCGTGGCGATCCGGGACATCGCGCCCGGCGAGGAGCTGTGGGTGGACTACGGCCCGAACTACCGCTACGACTTCATGAAGGACGAGGCCGTGATCGAGTTCTTCGCCCGCCTGCGCGCGGCGCGCGCGCGACGGCCGTAGAACGCGGGCGCCGGCGCGGCCCGCCGGCGTCCGCGCCGCCGAAGGATCGCGGGGCCGGCCGCCGGCGTCTTACCGGATGAGGCACGGGATGACGATCGCCTTTTTCGAGCTCGAAGGGTGGGAGCGCGCCGCGCTGGCGGAGCGGCTGTCGGAACACGATCTGCTGTTCTACGAGGACGTCCTGTCGCCGGCGCACCTCCCGGCGCTCGCGGCGTGCGCGGTGGTGTCGCCCTTCATCTATTCCAGGATCGGCCCGGAGGCGCTCGCGGCCATGCCGGCCCTGAAGATGGTCGCCACCCGATCCACCGGCTTCGATCACATCGACGTCGCCGCCTGCCGGGCGCGCGGCATTGCCGTGTCCAACGTGCCCGAGTACGGCTCGCAGACGGTGGCCGAGCACACCTTCGCGCTGATCCTGGCCCTCTCTCGCAAGCTCGTCCCGGCGTACCGGGCCATGCGGAACACCGAGCCCCGGTCCGACGAGGCGCGGCGGCTGCGCGGGTTCGACCTCCGCGGCAAGACCCTGGGCGTCGTCGGCGCCGGCAACATCGGCCTCCACGTCGTCCGCATGGCCGAGAGCTTCGGCATGCGCGTCCTCGTGTTCGACACGCGGCGCCGCCAGACGCTCGCGGACCTCCTCGAATTCGAGTACGTCCCGCTGGAGGCGCTGCTCCGGGAGTCGGACATCGTCTCGCTGCACTGCCCGGCCACGAACGAGACGCGGCACATGATCAATGCCGACAGCCTGGCGATCATGAAGCGCGGCGCGCTGCTCATCAACACGGCGCGCGGCGAGCTCGTGGACACGGCCGCGCTGCTCGCTGCGCTGCAGTCCGGGCAGCTCGGGGGCGCGGGCCTGGACGTCTTCGAGGGCGAGGCGATCGTGCGCGAAGAGGCGCAGATCCTGTCCAGGGCTTTCGACCGGGAGCAGCTCGAGAGCGCCATCCGCGCCCACCAGCTCCTCAAGCGCGACGACGTCATCGTCACCCCGCACAACGGGTTCAACAGCCGGGAGGCCGTCGAGCGCATCCTCGACACGACCGTCCGGAACATCCAGGGTTTCCTGGCGGGCGTCACCCAGAACGCGGTCTGAACCGCCCCGCCGCGATCGGATGCCGGTCCGGCTGATGGGCCGGGGAGGGCGAACCGGCTTTCGAAGACCGGGGCGACGGCCGTCCTTCTCGCGCTGCTGTCCCGCGCCACGGCCGCCGCGGCGAGCGTGAAGGTCGTCGGCATGGCCGCGCCCTGCGCCGGCGCCGAGGTGTTCGTGGGGATTGCCGGGACGGCCTGGCTGAGAGCGCTTCTGCGTCCCGCCTGCCTCGGTGTGCGACGTGCGTCGTGCGGCCCCGGGCCCTCACCGATGACGTGAAGGGGAGGATGGACTCGCGGCGCGCCCGGACGCGCGCATCAGCCGGCTGGCCGAAAGCTGGCGTCCCCGACGGGATTCGAACCCGTGTTTTGGCCTTGAAAGGGCCACGTCCTAACCCCTGGACGACGGGGACACGAGCGGGGCGCGGGAGCACCGCCGACCGTGAGAAGAAGGCGGCGAACACTCGATAGTACCATACGCCTCGCCGCGCCCGCCACCAGTCAGCGCACCTCCGTCCCTACTGTCGGCGCATCCCACAGGAAGCGCCAACGGCCTCACGCTCGCCCCGCAAGCCAGCCCGTCAGCGTCTCATCCGACGGCCGCGCCTGACCTTCGACCGGCAGTGCGGCAAGCGCGCGGTACCAGCCCAAGGGCCGCTCGACGCGATCCGCCTGTTGTATCCGCCGTATCGCCCCTGGAAGGCGAAGCCGGCCGCGCTGACAGCCGGAAGCATGGCCTGGCGCGGCCCGCTCCTCCGGGACGATGCGAGTCAGTCCTCGGGCGCCTCGCCGGCCGGGGCCATCTTGACCAGGCGGGGCGTGAACCGGGCCACCGGGTGGATCAGGCTTCGCTGGGCCGCCATGACGGCGTCGATGTCCTTGTACGCCATCGGCGCTTCGTCCAGGCCCGCCGACAGGAGCGTCACGCCTCTCGCGTCGAGCACGCGCCTGACATCGTCCCACGTGAACGCCTGCCTGGCGCGCGTGCGGCTCATGCGCCGGCCCGCGCCGTGCGCCGCCGAGCGGAGCGACTCGGCCGAGCCCTTGCCGCGCACCACGTAGCCGGGCGCCGCCATCGACCCTGGGATGATGCCGAGAACGCCCGTGTCCGCGGGCGTCGCGCCCTTGCGGTGCACGATGACCTCTCGCTCGGAGCCGTCCGGGAGCACGTGGCGCTCCCGCCAGGCGAAGTTGTGGTGGTTCTCGACGTCGAAGCGGATCGAGGCGCCGAGGGCGCGGGCGACGTGACGGTGGATGAGCTCGTGGTTCGCCGCGGCGTAGGCGCCCATCAGCTCCATCGCCGCCCAGTACTCCATGCCGGCCTCCGACTCCAGGTCGAGCCACGCGAGGTGGCCGAACTCCTGGGGCAGCCCCGGACGGAGGTCGCGCGCCAGTTTACTGTAGTGCCGCGCCACGGCCGCGCCCGTGCCGCGGCTGCCCGAGTGGCTGAGCAGGGCGAGGTGCTCGCCGGGCTCGAGCCCGCCGAGTGCTTCGAACGTCTCAAGCACGCCGAACTCGACGAAGTGATTGCCGCTGCCGCTCGTCCCGAGCTGGGCCCAGGCCTTGTCCCTGAGGCGACCGGTGACCATCGTGACGTTCCAGTCGCGGTCCATCACCGGATGATCGCGCCGGTCGCGGAACTCCGCCCCGACGCCGAACCGCGTCTCGCGCTCGATCACCCGCCGGAGCTCGTAGCGGCCCGTCGCAAGGGTGGACGCGGGCAGGTCGAGCACCGTCATCTTCATCCGGCACGCGATGTCCACGCCGACGGCGTACGGGATGACGGCGTTGTCCGTGGCGAGCACGCCGCCGATGGGCAGGCCGTACCCCTGGTGCGCGTCGGGCATCAGGGCGCCCGCAACGGCCACGGGCAGGCGGCAGGCGTTCTCCATTTGCTGCCGGGCGCCCTGCTCCAGGTCCGTCCCGTACACCTGGCACGGGACGCCGGCGGCGCGAAGGCCGCGGCCCCCGGCCTGGCTGGCCGCCCGGCTCCCGGCGGATGGCACGTCAACGCGCCTCTTTTTCATGGCTGTGACCATGATGCACCCTTCGCGGGTTGCCGCGTCATGGATTCACGCACCCGCCCGCCCGCATCCGGCACGGGCGCCCCGCGGCCCGAGGCAGGCGCGGGGCCGGAGGCGCCGCTTCGCGAGCGGAAGGGCCGGACGTACAATGGCGGGGTGCGGGTGCCGGGCGTCGCGCGCGGGCCGGGGCGAGTCGACGGGGGCGCGCGACGGACGAGCCGCCGGCGAGGAGTCGCGTGTCCCCGACGCGGCTGACGGCGGGGCCGCCAGCCCGAGGGGCCGCCCGGCGGGACAGGCACGCCGCGCGCTGGGGCGCTCACGCCGACTCGGCGGGGGCGACGCCCAGGCGAACTGGACGCCGCGGCCGGACCCGGGCAGGTCCAGCAGGCGAACGCCGCCCTGCTGACGCCATCGCGGCGGCCGCGCGCTTGTCTGCCAGCCAGGCTGGCGAGGAGCGCCCGTGAACACCTTCGATGTCGTCGTCGTCGGCGGCGGGCCCGGCGGCGAGCGGGCCGCGATTCAGGCCGCCAGGGCCGGCAAGCGCGTCGCGCTCGTCGAGCGCGAGAACGTCGTCGGCGGCATGCGCGTGAACTGGGGCACGATCCCGAGCAAGACGCTCCGGGAGAGCGCCGTGTTCGTCCACGGCCTTCGCCACAACCGGCTGGACGGCATCAAGGTCGAGATCGCCGACACGATCACGATTCCCGAGCTGAAGTACCGGGAGCAGCGCGTCGTGCAGCGCGAGCTCGAGCTCATCCTGTCGTCGCTCACGCGCTACGCCATCGAGATCGTCCGGGGCGAGGGGCGCTTCGTCGATCCGCACACGGTGGCGGTCCACGGCGCGGACGGCCGGATGCGCCTGCGGCTGAGGGGCGACGTCATCGTGATCGCCGTCGGCTCGTCGCCCAACCGCCCCGCCGACGTCCGGTTCGACGACGAGACCGTGTTCGACAGCACGACCGTGCTGCGCCTTCCGCGGATGCCGCAGTCGATGATCGTGCTGGGCGCGGGCGTCATCGGCGTCGAGTACGCGTCGATCTTCTCGGCGCTCGGCGTGGCGGTGACGCTCGTGGACACGCGCGCCGATCTCCTCCCGTTCGTGGACCGCGAGATCGCCTCCCTGCTGCGGCGCGAGCTCCAGCGCCTCGGAACGGTGTTCGTGCCGAACGATCAGTATGCGGCCGTCGAGCGCATCGACGGCGCGCCGCCCGCCGTCCGGGTGACCACCCGGAGCGGCAACGTGCTCGAGGCGGACGCGCTGCTCTACTGCGTCGGCCGGGACGGCAACACCCGCGGCATCGGCCTCGAGGCCATCGGCATCACGCCCGATCCGCGCGGCCTCATCAAGGTGAACGAGCACTTCCAGACCGCGCACCCCCACATCTACGCCGTCGGCGACGTCGTGGGCTACCCGGCCCTCGCCAGCACGTCGATGGAGCAGGGCCGGCAGGCGATCCGGCACGCGTTCGGCATCCCAGGGCCGCGGCTCAGGACCGAGCGCCTCCCGTTCGCGATCTACGCCATCCCCGAGGTGAGCTACATCGGCGAGACCGAGGAGGCGCTGCGGCAGCAGGGCCTCCCGTACGTCGTCGGGCGCGGGCATTACGAGATGAACCCGAGGGGCCAAATCGTCGGGGCGTCCGGCGGGCTGGTCAAGCTGCTCTTCGCCCGCGAGACGATGCGGCTGGCCGGCGTGCACATCATCGGCCACACCGCGAGCGAGCTGATTCACACCGGGCAGGCGTTCCTCGACTCGGGCGCCGACGCGACGCACATCGCCGAGACGCTCTACAACTACCCGACCTTCTCGGACATGTACCGCCACGCGGCGCTCGTGGCGCTCAGGGCCGCAGCCGACGACGCCCCGCCCCCGGCCGCCTGACGGCGCGCGGGCAGGCCCTGCCTCTTCCGGGCGAGCCTGACCTGCGCCGGCTTCAGGCCGTCCGGGCTCGCCGGGCCCCTCGTCTGAGCGCCGTCCAGGCCTCAACAACCCGGCGCGCCCGGTCCGCGTGCGCCCGGTCGTAGAAGATCGTCCCGGCCAGCGCTTCGATCAGGGATCTGGGCCTGAGAAAGACCCCCGTGTGGCGGTTGATGGGGCAGAAGCGGCAGCCCGGGTGCCGCGCCGCACGGAACTCGCGCCAGGCCTCGCCGGTCCAGACGCCGGTCAACGACTCGCGCGAGACGTTGCCGACCACCGGCTCGTGCGTGTACTCCACGATGTTGCAGGGATGCACGTCGCCGTTTGCCAGGATCAGCGCCTGGTACGAGGGAACGCGGCAGCCGCGCTCCCGGCTCCAATATCGCCCCGACGACCAGTCGCCGGCGGCGAGGATCGCCGGCGAGAAGAGGCGGCCGACGCTGCGCGCGGCGAGCAGCCCCGCGGGGCCACGCCGCGCGCGGCACACCCGCACCGCGTCAGGCAGGACCGCCTGGCGGAAGCGCGCGACGTCTGCTGCGCGGGGGAGGCGCTGCCCCTCGAAGTCTCCTTCCAGGTACGACACTGTGACGTGGCGCGAGCCAAGGCGGGCGTGCAGGTCGAGCAGCGCGGGGAGATCGTCGAGGTTGTCGCGGCTCAGGATCGTCTGGCTGCGGATCTCGAAGCCCGGGTACTCGGCCTCGAGGGCCGCGAAGATCCGAATCGCCTCGGCGGCCTTGCCCCACAGCGTCGCGTTGCCGCGCATGTCCGCCATCTTCGCGCCGGTCGAGGCATAGAGCGAGACGCACATCACGCTGAGCCCGGCGTCGAGCAGCTGCTTTGCGTAGGGCTCGGTGATCAGGCTGCCGTTCGAATTGACGCGAACCTCGCAGCCATGCCGTCTGCCTGCCTCGACGAGCCCGGCCAGCCGCGGATAGAGCGTGGGCTCGCCGCCGCTGATCGTGACGCGGCTTGCGCCGAGCGCGGCGGCCTCCGCCAGGAGATCGCGCCACCGTTCGAACGGCAGGGTCCCGGATCCCTTCAGGTCGGCGTGCAGGTGGCGCCGCAGCGCGCAGGTCGGGCAATTGGCGGTGCACGCCAGCGTGGGCTTGATGACGAGGTCGCGAAGGAGGGGCATCGGGGTCATCGCGGGTCCAGCCGGCGCCGGGCGGCCGTGGTCATCATGCCCCTGGGCCGGCGGGCGGCCGGCGGCGCCCGAGAAGCGGAAGCACCAGCCGCGCGTACCGGTGGACGCGGTGGTTGTTCACCGCGTGGGGACAGAACTCGCAGTCGTAGGGCGGGGACGGGTCGGTGAGCGCGCGGCGGCGGAACTCGCGGTACGCCTCGCCGTTCCAGATCTCGCCGAAGGACCGCTCCCTGAGATCCCCCATGGGCACCTGGCCCCGCTGGCACACCGTCAGCCGACCGTCGCTGCGCAGGAACGCGAAGTACCACGCGCTGTAGCAGGGAGCCTGTTTCCAGACGTCTTTCCCAAGGCGGTAGCGGACGAGGACATCGTCGATGTTATGCGCCAGCGACAGCCGCTCGATGCGCCCGCGCGCGCGCCGAAGGGCGTCGCACGCGCGCTCGACCTCGTCGGGACCGAGGCAGAACGGCGCCAGTTCGTCCCGGCCGAAATCCAGCACGACCGAGAACCAGAGGCCGTCACAGCCCGTGGAGGCGGCGATCCCGACGATCGCGTCCAGATCCGCGACGAGATCCCGGTCGATGGGCACGCCCAGCTCGAGGCGCGGGGCCGCCGAGCCCGCCTCGCGCTTGACGCGCGTGACCCGCGCCAGGCCTTCGAGGATCCGCGGGAACAGACCGGGCTTGACGTGGGGATGCTTGCGATCGAACTGCTCTGACGTGGTGTCACCGAGCGTGACCCTGAGCACATCGAGCCTGGCCTCGACGAGCATCCGGACGGACCGCTCGTCCAGCGTGGTGCCGTTCGAGTAGAGCAGGACCCGGTAGCCGTGCTCCTTCGCCGTCCTGACCAGCGTCGCGATTTCGGGGTGGAGCAGCGGCTCTCCCGCCCCGACGAACTGCAGGGTCTGCGTCCCGGTGCCCCTGGCGCCCTCGCAGAACCGCCGGAACGCCTCCGGCGACAGATCGAGGTCGAGGCCGCCGTCGAGCAGCGTCTCGGGAAGCAGGCGGGAATGCCAGCGGCAGTAGGCGCAGGCCAGGTTGCAGCGGTGCGTCACGTCGACATTCGCGTACAGCGGCAGGCCGCGGGCGCGGCCTCCCGACATCAGCCCGCGCAGGAAGCCGAACCTGTGACGCAGAGAGACCATGACGACCTCAGTCGGTCCCTGCGGCGGGACCGCCGCCGGCGTCCGGCGGGGCGGCGCGCTTGCGCGCGGCCACCGCCAGCCGCTGGCAGCCCGATTCGCCCGATCCGTAGAGGCGCCGCTTCATGTACCGCCGGAAGAACCAGGCATTGAGGCCCGCGTGGGTGACGAGAAAGAACCGGCCCGACCCGCCAAGCATCTGCAGGAGCGCCCGCGTCGGCCAGTCCACGTAGTCGAAGGGCGTGCAGGAGATCCGATCGAAGTCGGGCTCGAGCAGCGCGCAAAGGCGCGCGCGGTCGAAGTGCTGGAAGTGGCGCGGATCGAGACGCATGTTCGTGTGGGGAGTGGTGAGGACCAGCCGCCCGCCAGGGCGGAGATGAACGGCCGCCGCGCGCAGGACGTCCGGGAGTCTCTCGGGCGAGACGTGCTCGACGACCTCGAGCAGCGTGACCGCGTCGAACTGCTCGTCGAGCCGGCGCTCCAGGAGATCGAGCGTCTGGAACTCCAGGCCCGGGTTGAGCGCCCGCGCCCAGCGGACGGCGTTCTCCGACACGTCGATGCCCAGCAGGCGGGGACGTGCGAAGCGGCGCCGGACCTCGCGCAGGAACCGGCCGTCGCCGCAGCCGATGTCGAGGAGCGACGCAAAGGGATGCTGTCCCAGCAGCGAGAGGGCGACCTCCAGCCGTCCCAGATAGCGGTATCCCCAGGACCAGTACTCGTGCTGGGAGAAGCGGCCGCCTTCCGCCACCGGCAGGTAGTGGTAGGGGATGCGATAGGCGAGTTCCTGAAGCCTCTGCGGCGCGTCCATGGGCTGTCGATCGCAGCTTGAAGTCCGCTCATCATAGCGCAGCCGGCTCGCGACGCCGCCCCGGCCGCACTTGTGCGACACTGCTTCAGACAGGCGCCGAGCGCAGCCACAAGGGGAGGCCGGATGCGGACGCACGCGAAGATCCTGGTCATCGACATCGGCGGGAACAACGTCAAGCTCCTCGCGAGCGGGCACAAGGAGGCGCGGAAGTTCCCGTCCGGCCCGAAGCTCACGCCGCGGAAGATGCTGGCCGGCGTCCGGGCGCTCACGAAGGACTGGCCGTACGACGCGGTTTCGATCGGCTACCCCGGCGTCGTGCACAAGAACCGGATCACCGAGGAGCCGATCAACCTCGGCAAGGGATGGGTCGGGTTCAACTTCCGCGCCGCCTTCCGCAAGCCCGTCAAGGTGGTCAACGATGCCGTGATGCAGGCCATCGGCAGCTACAAGGGCGGCACGATGCTCTTCCTCGGCCTCGGCACGGGCCTGGGCACCGCGCTCATCGTCAACGGCCACGTCGTGCCGATGGAGCTCGGCCACTTCCCGTACAGGAAGATGACGATCGAGGACTACCTCGGGACCCGGGGCGTCAGGATCTTCGGCGTGACCCGCTGGCGGAAGCTGGTGGAGTCGGTCATCGGAGAATTCGTCTCGGCGTTCCTGGTGGACGAGGTGGTGCTCGGCGGCGGGAACGTCAAGAAACTCACCCGCATGCCGAAAGGCTGCCGCGCCGGGTCGAACTCGAACGCGTTCCTCGGCGGGTTCCGCCTGTGGGACCGCGACGGCCCGCGCTGAGCCCGAGCTGCCAGGCCGGCGCAGCAGGCGGGACGTCCGCGGCGTCCGGCCCTTCCGGCGGTTGCATGGTCCCCGCCGGATTGCCCGTCCCATGCGCCGCCCGCTCGACTGGCGCCGAGAGAGCGAGCCGGCCGGCACGGCCGCGACGACCGGCGCGGCGGCGACGGCGCTGAGGCGGCGCCTGCGCTTCGCGCTTCCCGCCGCCGGCGGCGGGCGGTGACGCTCGCGCCGGCCTCGATCCGCTGAGACCGTGGGATGATGATCCCATGCGCCGCGCCGCGCTTGCCGCCTGGCTCCTGCTGCCGCTGGCCTCCTGCCGGAGCGCCGCGCACGAGCTGACGGCGGGGCCCGGCGGCCGGGACGCCCCGCGCGCGTTCGTCGAGGCGCTCGCAGACCGCTTCGGGCCCATCGACCGCGACCCCGCCTACGACGCCCTCCGCCGGAAGCTGAACAGGATGTCTTTCGCGCCGTCGCGCGGGTTCGACGATCCGGCCGCGTGGACGGCGAAGGGGCCCGGCTGGCGCGAGGTCGACTTGGTGGGCCGCGGCGCCGGGGGCGCGTACAGGATTGGCGTGCGCGCCGCCGCCCCGCGCCCGTCGAGCCCGGGTTCGTACTGGAACCGCATTCGGCTTCAGCGCCTGGGAGCCGGCCGCTACGAATGGACTGTGAGCGAGGAACTCGCCGTCGGCCCCGTGGCGCCGTCGGCCCTGGCGTTGGCGCTCGACGTCGTGTTCCGCGCCGCCGAGCGCATGGAGAGCCGCGACTCCCGCTCCGCCGTCGCCGCCGGCTTTCCGCGGACGGCATCGACGCTCGGCTTGCTTCTGAGGCTCGACACGCTGGCGCTGGAGCGGGACGCGCGCGGCTCGACCTACGTGCGCCTCGGCGTGCGCGTGACGCCGGCCGGCATCAAGGACTTCGCGCCGCGCGGCGCGGCGTACATCGAAAAGTACGCGGGGCCGCTGACGCTCCAGGGCGCGCTCGTCGATGCCCAGGGCGCAACGTGGTGGACCATCGAGGCGGCAGATCGCCTCTGGACGCTGCGCCTCCGCATCAGGGACGGCAGCCTCGTGCCGCTGGCCGGGGCGTCCGACCGCCGCCTCCCGGCCCGCCTGCGGGCGGTCGGCGACATCTCGACGCGCATGGGCCGGTTCGGCGTCGGCGCGAAGGGAGTCACGGCCGATGTGTCGCTGACGAGGACGGGCGACGAGAAGGGCATCTCCGCCCGGCTCCGTCGCGAGCCGGACTGGAAGCTGCCGTTTCTCGTCGAGACCCTGCTCGATTCGCCTCTCGCGTACCCGTTCGAGGACGCGGGAACGCAGGTGGACTGGGCCGTCCGGGCCACCGATCGCGGCACGATCCTGACCGGCCTCTACCGGACTCGCGTGCGCGAGACGTGGCTGCTGCGCTGGCTCGGGGGCCTGATGGGAAACGCCATCGACGAATTCCGCGCCGGGGCCGAGCAGGAAGTCGATCGCTACCTGCGCGATTGCCTCCTGGCGCTGCGAGACGACGTCACGGCGCTCGCCGCCGCGCCGTGAGCGGCCGCCCGGCCCTCCGGCGGGCGGGGCCCGCCTGTTGTGCGGCGCCTACGCGTCCGATGCCGCCAGGTCCGCCGCCCGGCCCGCGTTCCTCCTGAAGACGATGCCCACGAAGGCCCCGGAAACCGCCGCCGCGCCGGCGAGTCCCGCCGGATAGGCGATTGCCGCCGGCAGGTTGAAGCCTTCCGGCGCCTGCAGCAGGTAGGTGGCCGAGACGGCCGTCATGAACGCCGCCGGCACGCTCGCGAACCAGTGCGGCTTGCCGGCGCGCACGAGGTACACCGCGCCGGTCCACAGCACCAGCATGGCCAGCGTCTGGTTCGACCAGGCGAAGTACCGCCAGACGACGTCGAAGTTCATCTGGGACAGCGCCGCGCCCGCGGCGAACATCGGGACCGCGATCAACAACCGTCTCCCGATGGGCCGCTGATCGAGGCGGATCCAATCGGCCAGCGTCAGGCGCGCGCTGCGGAACGCCGTGTCTCCCGACGTGATGGGGCAGACGACGACGCCGAGGATGGCTAGGACGCCGCCGAAGGGTCCCAGCAGGGCCATGCAGATCGTGTGGACGGCGCCGCCCGGCCCGCCGGCCCTCAGCGCGTCGCCGAGGCCGGGCGTGCCGCCGTAGAACGCCATGCCGGCCGCGGCCCAGATGAGCGCGATGATCCCCTCGCCGATCATGGCCCCGTAGAAGACGCGCCGCCCGTAGCGCTCCGTCGTCAGGCACCTGGCCATGAGCGGCGACTGCGTGGCGTGGAAGCCGCTGATCGCCCCGCAGGCGATCGACACAAACAGCAGCGCCCACACCGGCAGCCCCGCCGGGTGCAGGTTCTCCAGGGTGAACGCCGGCAGAGCGTAGCCTTCGACGACGAGCCCTCCGGCGATGCCGACGGCCATGACGAGGAGGATCAGGCCGAACACCGGGTACAGCCGCCCGATCAGCTTGTCGATCGGCAGCATCGTCGCGAGGAAGTAGTAGACCAGGACGACACCGAGCCACGCGTTGTAGCTGACGGCCCCCGGGGTGAGGCCGGCGAGCAGCTTCGCCGGCCCGGTGACGAAGACCGTGCCGACGAGCACGAGCAGCACCACCGAGAACACGCGAGCGAAGTTCTTCATCGCCGGCCCGAGGTAGAAGCCGACGATCTCCGAGATGCTCCCGCCCCGGTTGCGCATCGAGAGCAGGCCCGACAGGTAGTCGTGCACGCCGCCGGCCAGGATGCTGCCGAACACGATCCACAGGAAGGCGACCGGCCCCCACAGCGCGCCGGCCAGGGCGCCGAAAATGGGGCCGACGCCCGCGATGTTCAGCAGCTGGATCAGGAAGACCCTGGGCCAGCTCATCGCGACGAAGTCGATGCCGTCGGCCTGCGCCACAGCGGGCGCCGTCCTGCCGAGATCGGGCCCGAACACGCGATCGACGATGGCGCCGTAGGTGAAGTACCCGGCGACGAGCAGCGCGACGGCGGCGAAGAAGAGCGTCATGGCAGTCCCCGGGCCGAGGCTCCGCAGGGGTCCGGACCGTCAGCGAACCGGCGCGACGGCGAAGATGAACGCGCTCCAGAGCGAGTGCGAGACGATGAGCGCCACCAGGTCCCGCCGCCATGCGTAGAGCGCGCCCCAGAAGGCGCCGGCGACGAGGGCGGCCAGGATCAGCATGAGGTTGCCCGAGAACACGTGCACGGCGCCGTAGAGGGCCGTCGCCGCGAGGAAGCCCGGGGCTTTCGTGAAACGCTTCTGCAGCTCCTCCTGCAGGAACCCGCGCCAGAAGATCTCCTCGCCCGGCCCGGTGACGAAGCAGAGCAGGAGGAAGATCCAGGCGCGCGGCGGGCCTTCGCCGAGGGCGTAGATACCGCCAACCTGTCCGCGCGCCCCGGGCACGACGAAGGGAGCCAGGGCGTTGCCGACGAAGAAGACGGCGTACAGCACCGCCGCCAGGACGACGCCCTCCGCGACCGACACCGCGGTCACGCGCAGGTCGGGCTTGCGGAACGCGAGGGCGTAGGCGCAGACCGCCGCGACCGCGAGGCCGATCTTGATCCAGAAGTTCCCCCACGCCAGGCCGAACGCGAACGCCCAGCCGGCGGCGGCGAGGAGGATGGCGCCCGGGATCACAGCCGCACCACCCGGTCGAGGGCCAGCGCGGCCATGTAGAGCAGGCCGAAGACCGTGTCCAGCCGGGCGGTCATGGCGTCGGAGGCGTCGGGAATGCCCGCGCGGAACGTCCGCAGGAGGCCGATAGCCGTCGGCGCCGAGAGCAGCACGAGCAGCGTCCACGGGGTGATCGCGCCGAGGGCGGCGGCGGCGGCGACGTAGGCGTAGGCGGCGAGCATGAGCGCCGTGAAGCCAGCGAGAGCGCGCTCCTGGCCGAGCAGCGTCCCGAGCGTCGCGATGCCGGACCGCTTGTCCTGGGCGATGTCGCGGATGTTGTTGGCGTAGAGGACGAGGGCCACCAGCACGCCGAACGGAATGGAGGCGACGATCGGCTCCCAGGCGAGCGCCCGCCGCTGCACGGCGTACGCGCCGAGGAACATCAGCGGACCCCAGATCGCGAACACGGCCGCCTCGCCGAGCGCGCGGTACTTCAGCGTGATCGGGCCGCCCGAGTAGAAGACGGCCAGCAGCAGCCCGGCCAGCGCGATCCAGAACACCAGCCACGTCCGGCCGAGGGCGAGGAGGAGGCCGGCGGCCCCGGCCAGCGCGAAGAGGAAGAGGGCCTCCGTCAGCACCGTGCGCGGCTGCATCAGGCCCCCGACGATCGGGTGCGGCCGGTACCGCGCCGTTGCGGAGTCGGGCTGATCGACCTGGTTGCGCGCGTCGAAATAGTCGTTCAGCACGTTGCCCCCGGCGTGGCAGCAGATCGTGCCGGCGACGGCCAGGAGGTACCAGCCCCACTCGACGGGGCCTGACCGCCAGGCGACGAGCGTTCCGAGCGTCACGGAAATCGCGGTCATGCTGAACGACCACGGGCGGGCGGCGACGAGGTAGTCCTTCAGGGTCGGCATCGCTCCAGTCGGTCCTCTCGTGCGGGGAAGCCCCATCGTACCGGACGGCGCGCGGAGGGACAAGGGCGCGGAGGGACCAGGGCGCGGAGGGACCAGGGCGCGGAGGGCTCGGAGGAGCGGGCGGCGCCGGGCTTCGGGCCGGAGGATGGCCGCGGATGGGCGCACGAACGCCCCGGGCGCCGGGGGGCCGGCGGCGCGCGCATCCTGGCCGAGCCCGGGCGGGAGCCCGTCAGGCGATTTCCCGCTCGCGCTCCTCTGCCACGGGCTGCGTCGCGCAGGCGCGCAGGAAGATCAGCGTGTCGGCCTTGGGCCCGAGGATCTCGCGGGCCTCGCGCCAGAGGCGCCGGCCGGTCTGGTGCGGGCACGTGTCCGAGCACGCCAGGTCCGGCCCGAGCTGGGCGACGACGCGGCGGTGCTGCACCATCTCGTCGTGCCAGGCCATCAATTCCTCGACGAACAGCTGGACGTCCCGTCGTCCGCCGAACTGCCGGGCGAGTTGGAGGTAGGGGTTCATGAGGACAGCTCCGTTCCGGCGTGGGCCTGGAGGCCGGCGAGCCACTGCCGCCTTGCGCGGAGCGCCTCTTCGGCTCTGGCGATCTCGCCGCCCGTCCGCACGCCGGCCCGCGTGAGGGCCGAATCGACCGAGCGGTAGAGGTCATTGTCCTCGCCCATCGAGACCACGAGGCGCAGGTCGTTGTTTTCGTCGAGGACGTGCACGCCGACACCGCAATGGAAGCGGATCGGCGCGGCCTCGGTGCGGTCCAGCACGGAGATCGTGACCCGATCCACCCGTCCTCCGTAGCGGCCGAACTCCAGGCGGGCCCTACGTTCGACCTGCGGGACGAGCAGCGGGTTCTCGGTGAACGAAGGGCTCTTGAGTTTCAGCTGCACGTCAGTCTCCGGTGAATTGAGAGGGAGCGGGTGCCCAACCGGGCGTGGTTGCAGCGGACACACGCGACCTCCTGCGGCAGAAGGCCGCTACTGCGAGCAGTCGCAAGCGGCCGGCCAACCTGTGCAGGCAGGCAGGCTCGGCGCAACTGATTGCCTTTGAGGAACTTGTGCGGACTGCACACAGCGCGCACAGGCCACGGTAAATTTCAACTAGAAACTAATCATATCATATTGAAATTCACTGAATGCCGAAGCAGGATATCGAATCGGCAGGATCAGCGCCGCAAGATACCTGTTTTCAGCGTGTTTTCGAGCATTGGCGGTGCAATTCCTGCCGGGAAGCCGACGGGAGCTTGCCGGTCGACAGCTATTATTTCATAATGCAATTTTCAGAGCCGGCGCCAGGCCGGTGGGGAGGGTGGTATGGTGGCGGCACCGGCCCGTGAGCGCCTGCTCGACGAGGTCTTCGATTTCCGCCCGGGCGAGGGCCTGATCAGGCTCCGCGAGCAGCGGGTCGTCATCCTGAGCGCCGCCGCGATGGGCCTGCTGCGGAAGGAACTCATCCAGACGCTGGGCATCGAGACCGCGCGCCGCGTCCTGCTGCGGTTCGGCTTCGCCGACGGCTACCACGACGCAATCAACCTCAAGGACCAGCTCGGCTGGTCCGACCCCCTCGACGGGGTGCGGGCGGCCGCGACGATCCACGCGCTCGAAGGAATCGTCCGCGCCGAGTTCCTCAGGCTGGACCACGACCCGGCGACGGGGGCCTTCGGATGCGAACTCGCGTGGCAGCGCTCGTACGAGGGCGAGCAGCACCTGGAGCACTACGGGCGCGGCAGCCAGCCGGTGTGCTGGAGCCTGGTCGGGTACATCAGCGGGTACGTCAGCGCGTCGCTCGGCGCGGAAATCTACTTCCGGGAAACGAGGTGCGTGGGCCTCGGCCACGGCGAGTGCCGCCTCGTCGGGAGGCACGCGGGAGGCTGGGGGGAGGATCTCGCCGGCTTCCGCTTCGACTTCCAGGGCGCCGACCTCGGGGCCGAAGTCGAGCGCCTGCGCGTGGCGGCCACGCGCCAGCGCCAGGCGCTGGCCGCGCGGGAGCGCGCGCTGGTCCGCCGCGAGCGCGAGATGGACGCGCTCCAGCAGCGGGTGTCGGAGCACGTGGCGCGCCAGCGCTTCGTCGTGCGCAGCCCGCAGATGCAGAGCGTGCTGGACCTGGCCTCGCGCGTGGCGCCGCTGGACACGACGGTGCTCGTGACGGGCGAGAGCGGCACGGGCAAGGAGTTCATCGTCCGCCTGGTGCACGCGCACAGCGCGCGGGCCGGCGGGCCGCTGGTCTCGGTGAACTGCGCCGCGCTGACCGAGACGCTGCTGGAGTCGGAGCTGTTCGGCCACGTCCGGGGCGCGTTCACCGGCGCCGTCCGCGACAAGGCGGGCCTGTTCGAAGTGGCGACCGACGGCACGCTGTTCCTCGACGAAATCGGGGAGATGGCCCCCACCATCCAGGCGAAGCTCCTGCGGGCGCTGCAGGAGGGCGAGATCCGGCGCGTCGGCAGCGAGCGCGACATCAAGGTCCGCCCGCGAATCATCACCGCCACGAACCGCGACCTCCGGGCCACGGTTGCCGAGGGGCGCTTCCGCGAGGACCTGTACTTCCGCCTCGCGGGGTTCGTCATCGCGATCCCGCCGCTGCGCGAGCGGACCGACGACATCCCGGCGCTCGCGCAGGAGTTCCTCCGGCGGACGGCCTCGCGCCTGGCGAAGGACGCAAAGGCGCTGTCGTCGCAGGCGATGATCGCCCTGGTGAGCTACCCCTGGCCCGGCAACGTCCGCGAGCTCGAGCACGCGGTCGAGCGGGCGGTCATCCTCTCGCGCGGACCCGTGCTGTCCCTCGACGACCTGCCGCCCGAAGTGCGCGGAGGGGCCCCGCGCGCCGCCGGCCGCGGCGACCTCGACCTCGAGTCCTTCCGGCGGGCCATGCTGGAGGAGGCGCTCCGGCGCTTCCCGCGCAGCCGGAAAGCGGCGGCGGCGGCCCTCGGCGTCAGCACGGTCACGCTGTGGCGGATGATGGTCCGCTACGGCCTGGCCGGCAGCGAACGACGCGGCGGCCGAAGCGGCGTATGATCGGCGGCGCAAACGCGGGGGAGCCCGGGTCGGCGGGCCCGCGCCGGGGCCCCGCGCGCAGGCAGGAACGGGGATGAGCAACACGGTCGTGCGGTGTTCCGTGGTCGCCGCGCTGGGCGGCTTCCTGTTCGGCTTCGACACGGTCGTCATCTCGGGCGCCGAGCAGGCCATCCAGCGGCTGTGGGGCCTGCGCGCGGCGCTGCACGGCCTGGTCATCAGCGCCGCCCTCTGGGGCACGGTGGCCGGGGCGCTCGCCGGCGGCTGGCCCACCGAGCACTGGGGCCGCCGCCGGACGCTCTTCGCGGCCGGCGTCCTCTACTTCGTCTCGGCCGCCTGGTCGGGCCTCGCGACGGGCGTGTACGCGCTGATGATCGCGCGCTTCATCGGCGGCATCGGCGTCGGCATCTCGACCGTGGCCGCGCCGCTCTACATCGCCGAGATCTCCCCCGCCTCCGCGCGCGGCCGCCTCGCCGGCATGTTCCAGTTCAACATCGTCTTCGGCATCCTCGCGGCCTACCTGTCGAACGCGCTGCTCGGCGGCGTCGGACGGCACGCGTGGCGCTGGATGCTCGGCGTCGAAGCCTTCCCAGCCCTCCTGTTCACGGTGCTCAGCCTGTGGCTGGTCGAAAGCCCGCGCTGGCTCATCACCCACCAGGGCGACCGAGCGGCCGGGCTGCGCGTCTTCCGCCGCATCAACCCGGCCCTGCCGGACGCCGACCTCGAGGCGCTTGCCGACGAGGTCGAGGCGTCGGCCCTGCGCGGCGAGGCCGGCGCGCGCCTGTTCACCAGGCGGCTCGCCCGGCCGATCCTGCTCGCGTTCCTCATCGCCTTCTTCAACCAGTTCTCAGGCGTCAACGCGATCCTGTACTTCGCGCCGCGCATCTTCGAGCTCACCGGCCTTGCCGAGCGCGCGGCGCTCCTGCAGTCGGTGGGCGTGGGCGCGACGAACCTGATCTTCACCTTCGCCGGCCTGTGGCTCATCGACCGGCTGGGGCGCCGCACGCTGCTGACGATGGGGTCGTTCGGATACATCGCCTCGCTCGGGCTCTGCGCCTGGGCCTTCCACTCGGGGCGCGTGTCCATCGTGCCCGCCTGCATCTTCGCGTTCATCGCGGCGCACGCCGTCGGGCAGGGCGCCGTCATCTGGGTCTTCATCAGCGAGATCTTCCCGAACCGGAACCGCGCCGCCGGCCAGACCCTCGGCAGCTCCACGCACTGGATCTGCGCGGCGCTCATCACGCTGGTCTTCCCGAAGCTGGTGGAGGCGTTCCAGCCCTGGATCATCTTCGCCGCCTTCTGCGGCATGATGGTCCTGCAGCTCCTGTGGGTGCGGCTCTTCGTGCCCGAGACGATGGGCGTGCCCCTCGAGCGGATGCCGCAGACGCTGGGGCTCGACTGAGGCGGCGCGAGGCCGCCGCTCCGGAACCGGATGATGTCGCCGAGCGCCCTTCAGCGAGCCACCCTGACGGTGGCCGTGCTGACGTCCTTCATGACGCCCTTCATGGGCGCCGCGGTGAACCTCGCCCTGCCGAGGCTGGCCGCCGAGCTGGGCCTCGACGCGGTCATGCTCAGCTGGATCGCCACGGCCTACATCCTGGCGGCCGTCGTGTTCCTGCTCCCGTTCGGGCGGCTCGCCGACATCCACGGGCGCCGCCGCGTCTTCCTCTCGGGCCTGACCTGCTTCCTGGCCGGGTCGGTGGTCGCCGCGCTCGCCCGCACGGGCGGGATGCTCGTCGCCGCCCGCGTCATCCAGGGCATGGGCGGCGGCATGGTCTTCGGGACCGCCACCGCCATGCTCATCTCGGTGTACCCGCGGACCGAGCGCGGCCGAGTGCTCGGCTGGAGCGTCGCCTCCGTCTACCTCGGGCTCTCGCTCGGGCCGCCGGCGGGCGGGTGGATCGTCGGCCAGTTCGGCTGGCGCGCCATCTTCTGGACGAACGCGTGCCTGTGCGCCTGCTCGCTCGGCGTCACGCTCCGCCACCTTCGCGCCGAGTGGAAGGAAGCCGAAGGCGAGGCGTTCGACGTCGCCGGGGCCGTCGCCTACGGCCTCTCCGTCGTCGCGCTCATGCTGGGCCTCGCCGTGCTGCCGTCCATTCGCGGCGGCGCCCTGCTCGCGCTGGCGGTTGCCGGCATCGGCCTGTTCGTCCGCTGGGAAGCCAGGAGCGCCTCGCCGCTCCTCGACGTGCGCCTCCTCCGCGAGAACCGTGTGTTCGCCTTCTCGAACCTCGCGGCCCTCATCAACTACGCCGCGACGTTCGCCGTGGGCTTCGTCCTCAGCCTGCACCTGCAGTACGTGAAGGGCCTGACGCCGCAGCAGGCCGGGCTGGTGCTGATGTCGCAGCCGGTCATGCAGGCGCTCTTCTCGCCGCTGGCGGGGCGGCTGTCCGACCGCGTCGAGCCGCGCCTGCTCGCCTCGGCCGGCATGGCCCTGACTGCCGCCGGCCTGGCGTCGCTCTCGTTCCTCGGCGCGGGGACGAGCCTGGCGCACGTCGGCGCGAGCCTGTTCGTCCTGGGCGTCGGCTTCGGCCTGTTCTCGTCGCCGAACACGAACGCGATCATGGGCTCGGTGGACCGGCGGCAGTACGGCCTCGCCTCCGCCGTGCTCAGCACGATGCGGATGCTCGGCCAGATGTTCAGCATGGGCATGGCCGCGCTCGTCATTGCCGTCTTCGTGGGACGCGCCGCGATCGGCCCCTCGAACCAGGACGCGTTCGTCCGGGGCGCGCGCCTGCTCCTCGGCGCGTTTGCCGCGCTCTCGGCCTTCGGCGTCTTCGCGTCGCTCAGCCGGGGCACGATCCACCCCTCCAGGCGCGGGTGAGGCGATGGCACGCTCCAATGCCGCCCGCCGCGCCATGGCGCCCGCCCTCGGCGGCCCGGCCGCCGCTCCGACGAGCGCCAGCCTGGCGGGGCTCCGCCGCGCCCGCCAGGCGCTGTCGCCAACCCGGGGCGCACGACGGGACCGCCCGTCGCCGCGGAGGCCGCGATGATCAACGGACAGGGAGCGGCGCGGGGCGGATTGAACGAAGACGGCCGGCGCCGGATCAGGCGGGTCGCCGCCATGATGGGCGTGATCGCCCTCGCGATGTTCGTCCCCGCCGGGCGATTCGGCTGGGTGCAGGGCTGGGTGTACGTGGGGCTCTACGCGGCCGCCGTGATCGCCGGCGGCTCCTGGGTGGTCCGCCGGAACCCCGCCGCGATCAACGCGCGCGGCCGGCGGGACGGGGCCACCGCGCGTTTCGACCGCGTGCTCGCGCCCGTCATGCTCGGCATCGGCCTGGCCCAGTACGTCGTCGCGGGCCTGGACGAGCGCTTCGGGTGGAGCAGCGTCCCGGCGCCGCTGCAGGCCCTCGGCGCCGCCGGGCTCCTCGCGTCGATGGCGGGCGCCTTCTGGGCGATGGCCAGCAATCCGTTTCTCGCCACCACGGTGCGCATCGGGGAGGACGGCAGCCACCGCGTCGCCACGGCCGGGCCTTACCGGATCGTGCGGCACCCGATGTACGCGTCGAGCGTCTGGTTCGCGTGGGCCACCGGGTGCCTGCTCGACTCGTGGTGGGCGGTGCTGTGCTCGGCCCTGAGCGCCGTGCTCTTCATCGTCAGGACGGCGCTCGAGGACCGCGCCCTCGTCGCCGGACTGGAAGGGTATCGAGAGTACGCGGCGCGCGTCCGCTACCGGCTCGCGCCGGGGGTGTGGTAGGCGGAGGGAGGGCGCTCGCGCGCCGGGCCCGGGGCGGCCGGTCGGCGCCGGCGGGCCGGAACCAGTCCCCGTGGTACGATCGCGGCCCGTGAGGACACCACTTGCCTGGCTCGCCGTCGCCCAGCGCATCCAGGCCATCTCCCAGACCGGGCTGGCCTTCGCCGCGAACGAGTACGACATCGGGCGCTACCGTGAGCTCTCGCGGATTGCGGCCGCCATGATGGCCGGACCCGAGCCCGAACCCGTCGCGCTGGCCGAGGGCGTGTTCGCGCTGGAGCGCGGGTACGCCACGCCGAAGGTGGACGTGCGCGCAGCGGTCTGCCGCGAGGGCGGCCTGCTGCTCGTCCGCGAGCGCGACGATGGCGGCTGGACCCTCCCGGGAGGATGGGCGGACGTCGGGCAGAGCGCCGCGGAGTGCGTCGAGCGGGAAGTCCGCGAGGAGTCGGGCTACCTCGTCAAGGCGGTGCGGCTGCTGGCGTGCTGGGACCGCAACAGGCACGGGCACACGCCGCACCCGTTCCACGTCTACAAGCTGGTGTTCCAGTGCGAGCTGGTCGGCGGCGCGCCCGCGGCCAGCGAGGAGACCTCGGACGTCGGGTTCTTCCCGGAGGACAGGCTGCCGGAGCTGTCGCGCACGCGCATCGTGCCCGAGCAGATCCGGTTCGTCTTCGCCGCGCTGCGCGATCCCGCGATGCCGCCCGCGTTCGACTGAGCGGGCCTGCGGACGGAGCGCGCGCCGCCGGACGAAGGCTCCGGCGGCGCTTCGGGGCGACGGCTACCGCGCGTACTTCACGCCGCAGCCGTACGGCCTCGACGTGGCGACGGTCACAGCCTTGCCCGCCATCCCCTCGGCCAGTGCCGCCGACACGTAATTGGTCGCGCCGGAGAGGTCCGCGAGATCGGTCGTCGGCCTGTCGTCGATGGCGCCGTTGTAGACCAGCACGCCGTCGGGGTTGATGACGAACATGTGCGGCGTGGTCTTCGCGTCGTAGAGACGCCCGATCTCACCGGACGGATCGAGCAGGACCGCCGTCTGCGAGGCCTTCTGATCGGCGAAGTAGGCGTCCGCCTGCGCGGGCTCCATGTGGCCCTGCTGGCCGGCGGCCGACGAGATGACCGTCAGCCACACCACGCCCCTGGACGTCCACTCCCTCTGGAGCGCCTGCATGTTGTGTCCGCCGTAGTGCTTCCTCACGTACGGGCAGCCGCTGTTGTGCCACTCCAGCACGACCCACTTGCCTGCGAAGTCCGACAGGCTGCGCGTGACGCCCTTCGTGTCGGTCCCCTTGAACGCCGGCGCCGGGGCGCCGACGGGGGCGGCGATCGCGCCGACGGGGGCGGCTGTTGCGGCAAGGGCCACCGCCGCGGCGACGAGACGGGTTCTCATGGCGACTCCTTCTCTGGTTGCGGTGTTGGTCCGAACGGCTGCGTCACTTCGGTTGCTGGAATCCGGAGTCCGAGCTCCGCACTCGCGCCTCCACGACGTGCGCCCGCCGGCCGGCAAGCGCGAGGACGCCTTTCAGCACGGCCGGGTCCTTCACCAGCTGGCTCGACTTCCGGAGCGTGACGCGCACCCCGGAGGCGAGGGGCGTAACGGCCTGTGCGGCCGAGTCGTTCACCTGGCTGGCGTCGAGCGGGAAGAACACGGCCTCCGCCTCGCGCGAGCCCGTCGCGACCTCGAGCACGAACTCGCCGGCGGCCGACCGGGCCGAGGCCTTCCACGACGCCGGGGCGGGCGCCGGCACGCGGCTCCTGGCCTCGTCGATGGCGGCCTTCCAGGCTGCCACCCGCGCCCGCTCCTGCGCGGCGAGCGGAAACGCCAGCGCGAGTTCCGCGCGGCCCGGCACGCACATGTCCGCGCAGACCATCCAGCGGACGGAGGCGCCGGCGGTGAACGCCCCAGGCGGCGCCGCGCCGCCCGGCGCCGCGGCCGCGATCGTCGACGGCAACACCACGCCGCCGTGATAGCCGTAGTTGACGAGGCCGCCGGCGTCGATGCGCTCAGGCGCCGGCCACTCGAACCCGGAGGCCGCCAGGCCAGGCGGGAGCGTCCACCGGGCCTCGGGCGGCTCCCCGGAATCACCCGGGTTGAGCCAGTAGATGTGCCAGCCCGGGTCGAGGTCGAACTTCAGGCCGAGCCTCATGCCCGGGGCCGGCGTCGCGCGGTCCGCAATCAGCTCGACGCGCACGTGCGGGCCCTGTCCCGTCCGGCCCGGAGGGCCGGCCGGATGGGCGCGGGCCGCAATGGCGGCGCCTGCCGCAGCGGCCGCCGCGGCGCACAGCACGGCCGCCCGGTTGAGGGTCATCGAAGGCATGGGAATCCCGACGTGCCCTTTGGACGCCCGGGCCAGTCGCGAGGATCCCGGGGACGAGCGGGACGAGCGGCCCCCTGGCGCGATCCCCGAAGACCGGGAGCGCGGCCTGGCGGCGGCCGGCGCTACCAGAACACCACGTAGAGCAGCAGCGTCAGCACGACGACGGCGCCGCCGAGGATCTTCGTGCTCCGATCCACGCGCATGTCCATCGACGGATTGACCGGGAGCTCGACGGGCTTCGGCATGGGCTTGACGAGCGTGATGACGGCGAGCACCGCGAGGACCGCCGCGAAGCAGATGGCCATGCGATCGAGGAACGCGACGTGCGGCGCGGCAATCTTGAGCGTGCCGTACAGGACCGGGTTCAGCAGCAGGCCGACGGTTCCGCACACCCGCGGGGCGCGGTGCACCAGCAGGCCGAAGAGGAAGATCGCCAGGATGCCCGGCGAGATGAAGCCCTGGAACTCCTGGATGAACGTGAAGATGCCCCCGAACTCCGGCCGGCCGAGCTCGGGGGCGATGAGGATCGCGATGAGCACGAAGACCACGATGAAGACGCGGCCCGAGGTCACCAGCTCGTACTGCGTCGCGTTCTTCCGGATCTTCCGGTAGATGTCCATCGACGCGATGGTGGACGCCGCGTTCAGCATGGCGGCGAGCGAGCTCACCACGGCGCCGAACAGCGCGACCAGCACGAACCCGAGCAGGCCGTTCTGCGGCAGCAGCTTCAGCAGGAGGGGAAACGCCGCGTCGTAGTCGTAGCCGATCAGGCGCGTGGACACCTTCCGCCCGGCCGACTGCGCCGCCGCGACCAGCGCGTCGTTGGCGGCCGCCAGCGCGGCGGGCTCCTCCGCCGGCGCGGCCGCCGCGCCCGGCGCCCCCACAGCGGCCGCGTTCGCCGCGAACATCGATCGCGCCATGTCCGGCCGCAGCGCCGCGAAGTGCTCGTCGAAGGCGTAGACCTGCGCCTCGCCCCGGGCGAACGCCTCGAGGACGGGGCGGTTCTTCTCCGCGCCGAGCTGGCGCATGTCTCCGTTGAACAGGTTGAACGCCATGATCCCCGGGAAGACGACGATGAAGGGGATGAGGAGCTTGAGGAAGGCGGCGAACACGATGCCGCGCTGGCCCTGGTTCAAGGTCCGCGCGCCCAGCGTGCGCTGGGTGATGTACTGGTTGAGGCCCCAGTAGAAGAAGTTGGGGATCCACAGCCCGACCACCAGCGCCGTCCACGGGATCAGCGCGTCGTTGCCCGGGCGCACCATGTGGAGCTTGCCCGCCGGCAGCGCCCCGCCGTTCAGCAGCTGGATGCGCTCCCACGGGCCCGCCTGCGCGATCTGCGCCGCGTCCGCGCCGGGCGCGACCGCGGTCTGCACGAGGGCCAGCGGGTCGGCCGCGCCGAGCGCCCGCAGCGCCATCACCATCACGACGGCGCCGCCGGCGATGAGCGCCGTGCCCTGCAGCAAATCGGCCCACGCGCAGGCCTTCAGGCCTCCCGCGAAGACGTAGACGGCCGACAGGATGCCGATGATCCAGCACCCCACCACGATGTTCCCGAAGTCGAGGCCGAAGAGCGTGATGCCCGCGAAGTACACGCTGATGACCTTGGCGCCCGAGTAGATGACCGACGCCGTCGGCACGCCCACGAGGATCACCATCGTGCAGAGCGCCATGATGGTCCGCGCGAACGGGTTGAAGCGGTACTCGAGGAACTCCGGCATCGTGTAGATGCCGCTTCGCAGGAACGTCGGCAGGAACACGAACGCGACGACGACGAGCGTGATGGCCGCCATCCACTCGTAGCTGGCGATGGCGATCCCGAGCCAGTTCGCCGCCTGGCCGCTCATCCCCACGAACTGCTCGGTGGAGATGTTGGCCGCGATGAGCGAGAACCCGATGAGCCACCACGACAGGCCGCGGCCCGCAAGGAAGTAGTTGGCCGCCCCCTGCTCGCTGCGCGTCGCCTCGCCCCGGCTCTTGTACAGGCCGACGCCGATGACGGTGGCGACGAAGGCCGCGAACACCACGATGTCGAGTGCGCTCATCGGGACCCTCCAGGGCGCCGCTTCGGCGGCGCCCGGCACACGGATTCTACCGGTTCTCCCCCGGCGGCGCGCAAACGCCCGGGCGCCGGCGTCCGTCCCTGGCAGGAGGCAGCGCCGCCGGGAGGGGCGGAGGAAGCCAGACACGCGCCCGGCTCCGGGCCGGGCCGCTTCGCCGTGCAGCGGGGCACGCCCTGCCGCTGCCGCCCTGCCGCTGCCGCCGGGCGGCGGACAGGAGCGGCAACAGCCGGTTTCCGGTCCGCCGGCGGGAGATGAAGGCTGCCGCCGCCACGGCAGCGCTATAATCGTGCCGGCATCCGGCATCATCGGGCCCCGAAGATGCGCCGTGCCCGCGGAGGAGCGGCATGAAGAAGACAGGAATCCGTCGGAGCGGCCCCGCGGCCGCGATCGTGATGGCGTCTCTTGCGGCACTGGCGTTCGCGCAGGCGCCCGCCGGCGTGGACGTCACCGGCACGTGGGTCTTCGAGGTGCAGACGCAGGCGGGATCAGGCGCGCCGCAGGTCACCTTCAAGCAGGACGGCGAAGCGCTCACCGGCCACTACTCGTCGTCGCTCCTCGGCGAGGCCGATCTCAAGGGCACGGTGAAAGGCCGGGCGATCACGTTCACCATGACGCTCACGGTCCAGGGCACCTCGCTCGATGTGACCTACACCGGCACGATCGAAGACTCGAACTCCATGAAGGGAACGGTCGACTTCGCCGGCATGGGCGAGGGGACGTTCACCGGGAAACGGAAGTAGCGGCCAGCGCCGCTTCGGCCTCCTCGTTGCCGAGGCCGCGCTGCGCCCGCGTCACCGCCAGGCCGACGACGGGCGGGTAGGCCTGGTCGGCCTTCCAGCGCGGCTCGACGTACTCGATGACCTCGAAGAGCAGGCGGTTGGCCTGCGCGTAGTCGAGCCCCGCAAGCTGCTCGATGTACCGCGTCGCCCGGTCGATGAGCTTCAGGTTGCTCGCCACGAGCCACACCATGTAGTTGCCCATCACGCGGCCGAGCCTGACCATCGTGCACGTGGACAGCGCGTTGAGCAGCATCTTCAGGCCCGCGCGCGCGACCCCGTCCAGCAGGAAGTCCGAATCGGGCACGCGCACCGCCAGCGTGACGCACGCGGCGTCCGCACATCCCTCCTGCAGCCGCTCCAGCCAGGCTCCGCGCCCGACGGCGATGACGCCCGTGCGGGCGCCCGCCGCGCGCGCCTCCTCCAGCCGCTCCCGGTGGAACCCGCCCGCCTCCACGAGCGCCGCCGCATCGGCGTCGCCGACGATGGCGACGGCGCTGTCGCCGGCGCCGAGGCGCCTGTAGGGCAGGCCGTCGAGGCCCACCTTGAACCGCATGAGCTCCCGCCGGCCGATCTTCCGGACCGTCTCGAGCGTCTGCTGCAGCTTGTCCGGGGCGACGAGCGAGCGGACCTCGTCGTCGGCCCACTCGACGCAGGCCGGCTCGCGCTTGATGAGGTGGACCCACGCCTCCGGCGTCGTCGCGGCCGGCACGAAGAGGAAGGCCCACGATTCGGCGGCCGTGGCGTCGTCGAACTTCCGGAACGGCGGCGTGCAGTAGGTGGGGGAGCGCTCCGTCGTGTCGGTCAGGACGTCGATGCCGTACCGGTCCGCGTAGTAGGTGTGCCTGCGGCCGGCCAGGTACGTCACCTCCTCGAGCGTCACGAGGGCCGCCAGCCGGTCCAGGAGCGCCGGGTCCTTCAGCCGCGCGTGCATCTCGACCAGCTCGGCGAGGAACGCGCGGGGGACGACGGCCGGATCGAGCGCGCACGGGCCGCCGGGCTCGAGATCGGCCATCAGGTCGCGCAGCACCATCTCCATCACCGTCAGCAGGACGCACAACTGGATGGTCGTGGCCTGCATCCGCGTCGAGCCGGTGATGGCCATCGGGCCGGTCGTCAGGTTGATCTTCTCGATCCGCGGGTCCTCGATGACCTCGCGGCTGCGGGTGACGTGCGCGCAGAGGATCTCGTCCGGGTTGTTGTAGACGAAGTAGACCTTCGAGCCCGCCTCGACGCCCTTCCACGCCGTGCCGATCACGAACGAGGTCTCGCCGCCCTCGGTGATGGCGAAGACGACATCGCGATCGCAGACGCCGAGGTCGCCGATCTGTTTCCTGCCGAAGTCGGTGAAGTCCTCGAAGCCCTCGACGGCCTTGATCAGCGCGAAATCGCCGCCGGCCATCACGCTGAACGCGCGATCCTCCCACGCCGCCGCCGGAGGCTCGCACGCGAGGCCCCGCGCCTGCTGGCGCTGCCAGAACTCGCGCCAGATCGACACCAGCTGAATGCTGAGGCGGCCGGTCGATCCGCAGCCCGTGAAGAAGACGCGGCCGCCGCGGCGGAGCGCCCGCGAGAGCGTCCCGGCGATCCCGGCTGCGCGCCCGGACCCGACAAACGCCCGGTACGTGCGGACGACGTCGTCGTCGACGTCGAAGAGGAGCTTCAGGGCCGCGGCCGTGTCGCGGCCCGCCGTCTCGCTCAGGTCCGCCGTCACCGGGTGGGAGGACTCGGTCGTCAGCGCGCCCAGCCGGAACTGGCCGGCGATGCGCAGGAAGGCGTCGGAGCGGGATTCGGAAGTGGTGCTCATGGCAGAAGAAGAAGTCAGAAGTCAGAACACAGACGGCGATCGCCGCCCGTCGCACGACCCGCGCCGCCTCTCGCACGCCGAACGCCGCACGCCGCGCGCTGCCCGCTTCGCGCCGCGCGACAGATGCTGTGCGACCCGCGCCGCCCGTCGCACGCCGAACGCCGCACGCCGCGCGCTGCCCGCTTCGCGCCGCGCGACAAACGCCGCGCCCCGCGCGACGAACGTGCACACGTTACCACGGACGCCTGCGAGGCCCCGGGATCAGCGGATGCCGCGGAGCCGGAAGGCGAACCGGTACTCGGCCGCGTCGAGCAGGTACTCGGCGTGCACGCGCGGCGACCAGCTGTCGTCGCCGCCAAGGCCCATCTGCGCCAGGTCGAGGCTCAGCGTCACGCGGCCGTCCCGCTCGATCGCCTGGCTGGTCTTGGCGGCCGTGAGCGCCGCGTCCGTGTAGTCGTGCGCCGTGAAGGCGAACAGCGGGTCGCCCGACACGTGGAGGCCGGCGCCGGACGGGCCCGTGAACGCGGCCCACCGGACGTCGGTGCGGCTGCCGTTCTCCTGCGCCATCACGTGCGGGAAGTGCAGGCCGGCGATGCTCGCGCGGTGGACGCCGAGGCGCGCCCCTTCCTTGCGGTCGGGGTAGCTCTCCTGCGGGCCGCGGCCGTACCACTCGACGGCATCGAACCGCCCCGGCAGCTGCACCTGGAACCCCACCCTCGGCAGCGGCGGAAACGATCCCTCGGCGCGGAACGCCGCCGCGATGGCAATCTCGCCGTCGCCGGCCACGTCGTAGACGGTCGTGAGCAGCATCGCGGCCGACGCGCCCTGCAGCCGGCGCTCGACCGTCACGCGCGCCCGGCCCGGATCGACCTGGAGCACCTGCGGCTCGCCCGCGGTGACGGCGAGGCGGTCGAGGCCGGCCTCCCGCCACCTGTGGGCGTAGCTCCGGCGGCCTCCGCCCTCGTCGTTGTCCGTGGGCACGCGCCAGAGGTTCGGCACGAGCGGCCCGGCCAGCAGCTCCTGTCCGCGCCAGACGTAGGAGACCAGGGCCCCGCCCTCGATGGCCGCCTCGAAGCCGGGCCCCGACAGCGTGACGCGCCCGCCATCCGAGGCGACCTTCAGAGGCGGCATGGCCGCCGGGCCGGCCGCGCCGGCCTTCGCCGCCCCGGTGTCCTCACGCGCCCGCGCGGGCAGCGCCAGCTGCTCCCACGCCACCTCGTGCCCGGCCGGCGCCCACGGCGCGGCCTCGCGAAGCGAGAAGGTCACCTCGACCGCGCCTTCGCGTCCGGGCCCGACCCTGCGGGCGTCGTACGGCAGCGCGATCTCCCGCGACTCCCCGGGCCGCACGTCCAGCGGGCCGGGCAGCGACCCCGACTGCACGGGCCTGCCGTCCTCGAGCAGGCGCCACGAGACCGCCAGCCCCTCGAGGCCGGCGAAGTCGTAGCGGTTCGTGACGCGCACCCGGCCGCGTGCCAGATCGACGCCCTCCACCTTCACCGGCTGCTGCACCTTCTTCGCTTCGAAGAGCTCCGGCTGCGGCGTCCGGTCGGCGTTCACGAGGCCGTCGTTCGCGTTGGAGCCGTCGCTCGTGTTCACCCAGTTCCACCGCACGCGGCCGTCCGGGCCCGGGTGCCGCAGCGCCTGGTCCACCCAGTCCCAGATGAAGCCGCCCTGCAGGCGCGGGTACGCGTCGTAGGCGTCCCAGTACTTCTTGAAGTTCCCCAGGCTGTTGCCCATCGCGTGCGCGTACTCGCAGATGATCACCGGGCGGGAGGGGTCCTGGTTCATCAGGTCGATGATGTGGTCCACCGCCGGGTACATCGTCGAGATGATGTCGTAGCTCGAGAGCGTCGGCGCGTAGGGAGGGTTGCGGCTCTCGTAGTGGATCGGGCGCGTGGGATCGACGGCCTTCATGGCCGCGTACATCGCGTCGAAGTTGCGGCCGAGGCCGGTCTCGTTCCCCATCGACCAGTAGACGACCGACGGGTGGTTCTTGTCCCGCTCCACCATCGCGACGCCGCGCGCGACGAAGGCGGCGGTCCACGCCGGGTCGTCGCCGATGTAGACCTTCCGCTCCCACAGCTCGTGGCTCTCGACGTTGGCCTCGTCCACGACGTAGAGGCCCAGTTCGTCGCAGAGGTCGTACCAGACGGGGTCGTTGGGGTAGTGCGACGTGCGGACCGCGTTGAAGTTGAACTGCTTCATCAGGCGGATGTCCTCGAGCATGCGCTCGCGTGACACCACGCGCCCGCGATCCGGGTCGAACTCGTGCCGGTTCACGCCCCGGAACGTGATCGGCACGCCGTTCAGCAGCAGCTGCCCCCCCCTGATCTCGACCTTCCTGAACCCGACGCGCGCCGACGCGGCCTCGAGGACCGCGCCCGACGCGTCGAGGTGCTCGACGACGAGCGTGTAGAGCGCGGGCGTCTCGGCCGTCCAGAGCGCCGGGGCCCGGACCGCCCCCGACGCGCGCAGCTCGGCCTCGGCGCCCGGCGCGATCTGGGCCGGCCCGGCCAGATACGCGGCAAAGACCTCGCGGCCGTCCGGCCCGACAAGCGCCGCGCGGAGCGCATGGCCGCGGGCGGCGGCGCCGGACCGGTTCTCGAGCGACGCACGCACCTCGAGCGCGGCGTCGCGGTACGCGGCGTCGAGATCCGTGCGCACCACGAAGTCCCGGAGGCGCACGGCGGGCTGCGCCACGAGATAGACGTCGCGGAAGATGCCGGCCAGCCGCCAGTAGTCCTGGTCCTCGAGATAGCTGCCGTCCGAGTGGTGGAGCACCTCGACCGCCAGCACGTTCCGGCCGGGCCGCAGGTGCGGCGTCAGATCGAACTCGCCCGGCGTGAACGCGTCCTCGCGGTATCCAATCCGCGTCCCGTTCAGCCACACGTAGTACGCCGACTGCACGCCCGCGAAGTGGACGAACACCGAGCGGCCGCGCCATCCCGCGGGGGCCTCGAACGCCGTGCGGTACAGGCCGACGGGGTTGTCGTCGTGCGGCACGCGCGGCGGGTCGGCCCTGAACGGGTGCTTGATGTTGGTGAAGAACGGCCGATCGTACGGCCGGCCCTCGTTCGCGCCCACGACCTGCCAGTTGGACGGCACCGGCATCGGATCCCAGTCCGCGTCATCGTAGGCAGGCGACTCGAATCCGTTCGGCAGCGAGAACGGGTTCTTGGCCCAGCGGAACTTCCAGGTGCCGTTCAGCAGCCGGAAGTACGGCGAGCGCGTCCGGTCGCGCGCGAGCGCGCCGCCGCGGTCGGCGTGCGGCACGAACGCCGCGCGCGGCTTCTCGGCGCCCACGGCGAAGATCCCCGGGTCCTCCCACTCCGGCGCGGACGGGGACTGCGCGGGCGGGGATTGGGCGGACGGGGACTGCGCGGGCGCGGACTGCGCGGGCGCGGACAGGCCCGCGAGCCGCGGCGGTGCGGCGGCGGCAAGCAGCAGAACGGCCAGAACCGGTGCGACTCTCGCGGACATGGCACCCCCCGTCATGACGGCCAACCCGGCGCACTGAGTTGTTTACCTCAGAATGCCCCCCGCCCGTCCACTCGCGCGGCCCCGCGCCCCCCGAATGGGGCGCCCCCCTGGAGAACCCGGCGTCCGCCCGCTCGTGCGGCCCCGCGCCTGCGCTCAACCCGCCGCGAAGGAGGATATGATCGGCGCAGCGTCCAGGGCCGCCGGCCCCAGCCGGCCCCGACACGCGCGGTGCGCGCCATGATCCAGCGCCCAATCGCCCTCGCCTGCCTGTGGCTGCTCCTGCCGGAGGCGCCCATGACCGTCGATCACATCCACTGGCTCGGGCACGCCTCGTTCCGCATCGAGGACGGGGCGGCCCAGATCTACATCGATCCGTGGAAGCTGCCCGCGCTCGCGCCCAAGGCCGCAGTCGTGCTCGTCACGCACGGCCACTCGGACCACTTCTCGCCCGGGGACATCGCGCGCATCGAGCAGCCCGGCACGGTGTTCGTGGCGCCCGCCGACGTCGCCGCGAAACTGAAAGGCAGACGGGTGGTCATCGCCGCTTCCGGCGGGACGTTCGCGGCGGGTCCGATCAGGGTGGAGGCCGTTCCAGCCTACAACGTCGGGAAGCCGTTCCACCCCAGGGCCAGCGGCTGGCTCGGCTACATCATCACGCTGTCGGACGGCTCGCGCGTGTACCACTCAGGCGACACGGACGCGATTCCCGAGATGCTCGCGCTGGCGAACATCGACGTCGCGATGATGCCGTGCGGCGGCACCTACACCATGACGGCGGCGGAGATGGCCGCGGCGGCCAACGGCTTCAAGCCGAAGGTGCTCATCCCGATGCACTGGGGCGACCTCGTCGGGTCGAAGGCGGATGCCGAGGCGGTGAAGAAGGCCTTCGCCGGGACGACGATCATCAAGCCGGTTGAACGCTAGGCCCACGCGCGAGGGGAGGCGAGAGCACCGCCGGCGAGCCGTTCGCCCGCCCCTGTCCGGCCGCGCCCCGCGCTGGCCCGGCCGAGCCCATCCGGCTAGAATTGGTGCTCCCGCGGGCCGACCTGCCGGGAGAGGGCCTGACGCGAGTGGATTTCGAGCAGCTGCGCAGCCTGGGCGCGATCGCCCTGTACGCGACGACGTTCGTCGTCGCGCTCGTGAGCGGCCTCGTGCCGTACGTCCTCAGCTTCGAGGTCTTCGTGCTGGCCGTGGCCACGCTGACAAACGCCCCGATTGCCCCCATCGTCGGCCTGGGCGTGCTCGGCCAGGCCATCACGAAGTACATCCTCTACCTCGCCGGGACCGGCACGCTGAACATCTCCTGGGTCAGGCGGACCGCGACGTCGAGGGCCGCCGAGGCGTTTGCGAGGCACCCGCACGCCAGCCTCGGCGTCGTCTTGAGCAGCGCCGCCTTCGCGGTGCCGCCGCTCTATCCCACCAGCGTCATCGCCGGCACGCTGAGGCTGCCCCAGATCGCGTTCGTCCTCGTCGTGGCGGCCGGGAGCATCGTCCGGTATTCGGCGCTCTTCCTGGCCCCGAAACTGATTCGGCCCCTCTTTTGAGATGAAGGCGCCCCGCCCGCGCCAGGCGGCGCTGCCATGCCGTGGATTGCCGACTGCCGGCCTTCTTCGAGTCCGAGACCCATGAACACGAGACTGTTCGCGCTCCTCTGCCTCCTCGCGTGCGGCGCCGCCGCACCGTCCGCCCTGCCCCCGGCTGCCGCTCCGTCGACGCCCGGGCCCGGCTGGCTGCGCTATCCCGCGATCTCGCCGGACGGCAGGACGATCGTCTTCACCTATAAAGGCGATCTCTACCGCGTGGCCGCGGGCGGAGGCGAGGCCGCGCCGCTCACCGCGCACCCGGCCCACGACTTCATGCCCGTGTGGAGCCGCGACGGCCGGCAGATCGCCTTCGCGAGCGATCGCTACGGGAACTTCGACGTCTTCGTCATGCCCGCCGCCGGCGGGGAGGCCCGGCGCCTGACCTTCCACTCGGCGCCCGAGTACCCCTACGCCTTCACGGCCGACGGCGCGGCCGTCGTCTTCGGGGCGGCCAGGATGGACGCGGCGGAGAACCGCCAGTTCCCTGCGGCGTCGCAGCCCGAGCTGTACCAGGTCGCGGCGGCCGGCGGGCGGCCCATCCAGCTGCTGACCACGCCGGCCGAGGACGCGAAGTTCAGCCGGGACGGGCGGCTCCTGCTGTACCACGACAAGAAGGGCGGGGAGAACGCCTGGCGCAAGCACCACACGTCGGCCATCGCGCGGGACATCTGGGTCTGCGACACCCGGACCGGCTTGCACCGCAGGCTCACGACGTTCGCCGGCGAGGACCGCAGCCCGGTCTTCGCCGCCGGCGAGCGGGCGTTCTACTACCTCAGCGAGGAGAGCGGCTCGTTCAACGTGCACAGGATGAGCCTGGACGGCGGCGCGACGGAGCGGCTGACCTCGTTCACGCAGGCGCCGGTGCGGTTCCTGAGCGCGTCGGACACCGACGTGCTGTGCTTCGGGTACGACGGCGGCGTGTACACCATGACGCCGGGCAGTGCCCCGCGCAAGGTCGAGATCGCGATTGCCGCCGACGCGAAGGCGAACCGCGAGCGCGTGATCCCCGTGACGGGCGGGGCGCGCGAGATGGCCGTCGCGCCGAGCGGCAAGGAAATCGCGTTCATCGCGCGCGGCGACGTGTTCGTCACGAGCGTCGAGGGAGGCGTGACGAAGCGGATCACGGCCACGCCGGAAGACGAGCGCGGCGTGAGCTTCTCGCCCGACGGGAAGGCCCTCGTCTACGCCTCCGAGCGGAACGGGCGCTGGGCGATCTACGAGGCGCGCCGCGCGCGCGACGCCGAGCCGTATTTCTACGCGTCCACCCTCGTCCAGGAAACGCCGCTCGTCGTCAACGCGCAGCAGAACACCCAGCCGCGGCATTCGCCCGACGGCAGAGAGATCGCGTTCCTCGAGAACCGCAACACCCTGAAGGTGCTGAACCTCGAGTCGAAGCAGGCGCGGACGATCCTGACCGACAAAGAGATTTTCTCGAGCGGCTCGCTCCACTACCGGTGGAGCCCGGACAGCAAGTGGATCCTCTTCGACTACGCCATCCCCGGCATCGCCCCGGGCGAGGTCGGGCTCGTCCGGGCCGACGGCAAGAGCGCCGCGGCCAACCTCACGCAGAGCGGGTTCGACGATGGAGCCGCCGAGTGGATCCTGGGCGGCAAGGCCATGCTCTGGCTGAGCAATCGGGACGGCCTGAAGTCGGTCGCCCAGTCGGGCGCCGCGCAGCGCGACGCGTACGCGATGTTCTTCACGAAGGACGCCTGGGACCGGTTCCGCCTCACCAAAGAGGAATACGCCCTGGTGAAGGAGGCCGAGGAGCAGAAGGACAAGGACAAGCCCAAGGCCGGGGCGGACCAGGAGAAGAAGGACGCCGCGAAGGACGCGAAGGTCGAGGAGGTCGTCGTCGACTTCGACGGCCTGGAGATCCGGAAAGCGCGGCTGACCATCCATTCCTCGGCGCTCTCGGACGCCCTGGTCAGCCGGGACGGCGACACGCTGTACTACCTGGCGCGCTTCGAGAAGCACGCGAACCTCTGGTCCACGAACCTTCGAACGCAGGAGACGAAGATGCTCGTCGCGCTGAACAGCAGCGGCGGCAGCCTGGCCTGGGACAAGGACCAGAAGACCATCTTCCTCCTAGCCGACGGCAGCCTGTCGAAGATCGATCCGGCGGGAGGCACGCGCCAGAGCATCGGCATCAGCGGCGAAGTCGTCGCCGACCTGGACGCCGAGCGCGAGGCGATGTTCGACCACGTGTGGCGCCGGACGCGCGACACCTTCTACACGGCCGGCTTCCACGGCGTGGACTGGCAGGCCATTCGCCCCATGTACGCGAAGCACCTGCCGCACATCGGGAACAACCACGAGTTCGCCGAGCTGCTGAGCGAGATGCTGGGCGAGCTGAACGTCAGCCACAGCGGCTCGACCTTCTCCCCCTCGTCGCCGACCGACGATGCCACCGGCGCGCTGGGCGTGTTCTACGACCAGGCGTACACGGGCCCCGGCATGAAGGTGGTGGAGGTCGTCAAGGACGGCCCCCTCGACAAGGCCGGGATGAGCGTCACCCCCGGCTCGATCATCGAGGCGGTGGACGGCCAGGCCATCACGCCCGCGACCGACATCGCGCAGTGCCTCAATCGCAAGGCCGGCAAGCCCGTGCTGCTCGTCGTCGCCACCGGGGACAAGAAAGCCGAGATCGTGGCGAAGCCCGTCACGCTCGCCGAGGAGAACCGGCTGCTCTACGCGCGCTGGGTGCGCCGGAACCAGGCCGAGGTGGACCGGCTGAGCAGCGGGCAGCTGGGCTACATCCACGTGCCGGGCATGAACGACGGCGCCTACCGCACGACGTTCGAAGAGGCGCTGGGCAAGTACGCGCTCCGCAAGGGGCTCGTCGTGGACACCCGGTTCAACGGCGGCGGCGACCTGGTCGCGGACCTGGCGATGTTCCTCAGCGGCAAGCGGTTCTTCGAGTACACGACCGACACGCGCAGCAACGGGTTCGAGCCCAACTTCCGCTGGACGAAGCCGAGCGTTTCGCTGGCCGGCGAGGCGAACTACAGCGACGGCCACTGCTACGCCTACGCCTACAAGGCGCTGAAGATCGGCCCGCTCGTGGGGATGCCCGTCCCGGGGACCTGCACCTTCGCGGGCTGGGACATGCTGCAGGACGGCCTGCGCTGGGGCGTGCCGGGGGTCGGCGTGAAGGACTCGACGACGGACAAGTACCTGGAGAACCTGCAGACCGAGCCCGACCTCCGCCTGATGAACGACTATGCCGTCGTCGGCAAGGGCAGGGACCAGCAGCTCGAGGCGGCCGTCGCGGAACTGCTGAAACTCGTCAGGTAGCGGGTGGCGCGCCGGGCGGCCGGGGCGCCGGCTTCGTCGTCGCGAGCGCAGGGGTGATGAGCGCGGCGGCGGCTTCGATGAACGCCGCCTTCGCCCGCAGCGGGCGGGCCTGCGCCGCGTCGGGGGAGGCCTCGGCCTGCCGCGACAGGGACCCGCGATCGCCAGGGTCGATCGTGGCGGGCGCCTGGCCGACCTTGGCGCGGTCGTATGTGCTTGCGGGGTCGCGGTGTGATCGTTGTGGCGGAACGGGGAGAAGACTGCGCCCGGACTCAATCGCCCATCTGCTCGCCTGGCTGAGGAGGCGGCGCGGATGAAAGGGGCGGCGGCGGTTCGGGCGGCAGCTCGTTGAGCGTCCTGTTGCGCGCGAGCGTCCGGCGCACTTTCGGCGAGCCGCCGATGATGCGCTTGCGCCCCGCCGGGGTGACGGGCGCGCGGGCGCGCAGTTCCTGCAGCATGCGGGCGGAAAACGCCGCCGGCTCTTCGCCCGGACGGATGCCGCCGGTGGCCGGTGGGAAGAACGACACGGTGACGCGCGGCCGCGTGGGGAACCGGACGAAATCGGTGGAACCGGTGATCGCGCAGAGCACTACCTTCGCCTCGGGTGCCCATCCGGCGAGCAGCCCCAGGCCGCTGCGCGCGCGCAGGCGCTGCCCCCAGGACAGCCGGCCCTCGGGAAACACCGTGACCGCATCGCCCGCCTTCAGCGCGTCCACTGCCCGCTCCAGGGCACGCCTGTCGCCGCGGCCGCGCGTGATCGGAATCTGGCCCATGCCGTCGAGCACGGCCCCGACGAGTGGAATCCTCCACAGGTCGTCGCCAGCCAGATAGCGCAGCATGCGGCGTGGCAGTGCCGCGAGCGAGATCAGCACCGGGTCCATCTGGCTGTCGTGGTTGGGCGCGAGCAGCACGGGCCCCTCGGCCGGCAGGTGCTCGAGGCCGTCCACGCGCATCCGGCCCCACCAGCCCAAAGGACGCGCCAGGCTCACCAGGACGTCGTAGAGCATCGCATCCGCCAACATAAGGGGTCGGGACTCTTTTCGCAACGGCACGCCAGGCAACGACGGTTTTGTCGTCATCGACGGTGGCACAGACCGGCGCTGACAAAACCGTCGCTCGACAGAGCGGCGTTGCGAAAAGAGTCCCGACCCCTTAGACTCGTGAGCATTCCTGAACCTCCCGCCATCGTCACCCGTGGCCTCATGAAGCGGTTCGGCCGCCTCGTGGCTGTGCGGGCGCTCGACCTCCAGGTTGAGCCCGGACAGGTGTTCGGCTTCCTCGGCCAGAACGGCGCCGGCAAGACCACGACGATTCGAATGCTCCTCGACTTGCTGCGGCCGACCGCCGGCCGGGCGGAGATCCTCGGCCACGACTGCCAAGCCGATGGTCTGGCAGCGCGCGCGCTTGTCGGCTACATGCCGGGAGAGATCGGCTTCTACCGTGACATGACCGGTCGGCGCGCGCTCGGGGTGCTGGCAGAGCTCGCTCGAGGCGCGGTGCGCGCAGACCGGCAGCGCGAGCTGTGCGAGCGGATGGCGCTCGACGACGCCGATCTCGATCGCCCGATCCGCGAATACAGCACCGGCATGAAGCGGAAACTCGCCGCCGTCGCGGCATTCCAGCACGACCCGCCCGTCCTGCTCTTGGACGAGCCGACCGAAGGCCTCGACCCGCTCATGCAGGAGGCGTTCTACGAGCTGCTGGCTGACGCACGGGCGGGCGGGACGACGGTGTTCCTGTCGTCGCATGTCCTGTCGGAAGTGGACCGCGTCTGCGACCGGATTGGGCTGCTTCGCGCCGGCGAGCTGGTGTTGACGGCGCCGATCGGCGAAGTCCGCCGCACGGCGCCGCGTCTGGTGCGCGTCACGTTCCGCCGCCCGGTCGCGGGTCCGCCGTCCGCCTGGCCGCCGTCGATCGAGATCGTGGAAGTTGCCGCCGCGCGCTGGATCGTGCGGGCGTACGGGAGCATCGGGCCCGTCGTCGAGTCGCTGGGCGGCCTGCCCGTGGCCGATCTCGAGGTGCGCGAGCCGCGCCTCGAGGACGTCGTGATGGCGTATTACCGGGGGCAGCAGTGACGCGGGAGACCGCCGCCCTCGTGCGGCACTCAGCCCGCCGGTTCAGGGCGCCAGTGGCGATTGCGGCGGCCGCGCTCGGCGCGTTCCAGGTGCTGCTGTGCCTGGCGGCACGAGAGCTGCAGCGGGAAGGCATGTTCCAGCAGATCCTCGGGCTCATCCCGCCTTTCGCCCGCGAGCTCTTCGGACCGGTGCTCGTGTCGATGATGTCATTCCCGGGCATCATGGCCCTCGGCTACTACCACGTGGCCATTGTCGCCGTGCTCGTCGGCCTGGTCATCGCCATTGCCACCGAGCCTGCCGGAGAGGTGGAGACGGGATTCGCCGACCTGGTGCTGGCGCGGGCGGTGCCGCGCGGCGCCGTGATGACGCGAAGCATCGTGCTCCTCGCGGGCGGCGCCGCGTGTGTCGTAGCGGCGATGGCCGTGGGAACCTTTTTCGGTCTCTGGCTGGTTGGGCCGGCGGAGGCATCGAAGCCAGCCTCGTCGCTCGTCTGGAAGCTCGCGTTCAGCCTGTGGTGCGTGCTCGCGTGCTGGGGCGGCGTATCGCTGGCGATTGGCGCCGCGGCCAGGCGGCGGGCCGTCGCAGCCTCGATGGCCGGATCGGCGGCGGCGGCCCTGATGCTCGTGGACTATCTCGCGCGCTTCTGGAAGCCCGCGCGCGGCGCCGCGAGACTGTCGCCGTTCCACTACTACAACCCGCTCGATCTTGTCATTGGCAAGCCGCTGCCCCTCGGGGACATCGCCGTCCTGCTCGGCACCGGGGCGGCTACCGCCGCTCTCGCGTATCTCGTCTTCGCCCGGCGGGACCTCTAGTGAAGGGGTCGGGACGAATTACGCAACGGCGCCTGTTTGCACGACGATTCTGTTACGACAAAATCGTCTTTCGCGGACGTGCCGTTGCGTAATTCGTCCCGACCCCTTTCTGTGTCGGTGGGGCGGTACGCGCGCTCCAGGTGGGCCGAGACCTCGGCGTCGGTGAACCAGATCGGCCGCAGTCCCCGCTTCGCGAAGATCCCGATCTGATCGCGGCTGTGCGGGGACGCGCGGTCGGTCGTCTGGCCGTAGGCCAGCACCGAGTACGCCTGGATCGGCCGCGTGAAGTGAACCAGCAACACCCAGGCGTCGCCCGATCCGGCGAGCTGCCGATCGGCTGCGGCCCACCCGGCGACGCGGACCCGCCTCCCGCGTGCGGCGTCTGACGCGCCGGCCGCGTCCGACGCGCCTGGCACCTCATCGAACTGCTGCACCCGGAACGCGCCGAGCAGGCCGCTCGCGCCTTCGCCGGGCAGGTCGACGCCGCCGAACCGGTACCGGTTCACGTCGCCCCATGCGACCTCGGCGGCCCCGTACGCCGCCCGCGTCCAGCGGACGGCCTCGGCGAGGTGCTTCAGCGCCGCATCGGGATCGGCAATCCCGCGGGGGGTGTCAGTCGGCCTTGCCGCGTCCCATGGCTCGGCATACGGCTGCCGCACTTCGGCCCGGTAGGTTTCCCAGAAGCGCTGGAACAGCACCGCGCCCCGGCTCGACGCCGACACTCTTCGATCCCACGCCCTCAACACGGCCCGAGCCTGGACCAACTCGCCCGCGTCTCCCGCGTCGGACGTGCCGGGCGCCGCCGGCGTCCGTCCCGCGCCGGGCGCCCCGTTCTCGCGGCCTGTCAGGCGCGCGTCGAGCGCCGTGAGAAGCGCCGGCACGACGCGCTCGGCCACCAGCAGCCGCGGCTCGTACTTCAGCCGGACGACGTCGTCCACCGAGAACGTCTCGCGCGCCTCGATCAGGTCGAGCGCCAGTTGCGGCCGCAGCGCCAGCTCGCCCCTCTCGAAGTACGCCGGGTAGCGCGCCGGATCCAGCTGCGGGCGCATCGAGACGAACCACGGCGGGTTGTTGGCGTTCTGGATGTACCCGCCCTCGGGGTTCAGGAGCTGCGGCAGGTCCTTCGTGGGATGGAGCGAGCCCCACGCGTACCGCTTCGTCGCGCCCGGCACGTCGAGGGAGTAGTCCGTGCCGTCCTGCACCCGCTTCGGGATGCGCGAGTTCCAGAGATAGAAGATGTTCCCGTCCGCGTCGGCGTACGTGTAGTTCGACTCGGGCGAGAACCGCGTGGACATCACGAGCAGGTACTCGCGCAGCGACCGGGCGTGGCTCAGCCGCCAGAAGCCTTCGAACCACTTCCAGGCGTCGGCGCCCGTCGAGCGGAGCGCGAACGCCGCCGTCGTGGTCCGGTAGACGATCGGGCCGAGGTGCGACTGCCAGTAGGTCCGCCGCTCGGTGGCCCTGGTGCCATCGTCCCGCCTGACGTCCACGGCGACGTCGACGCGCGCCAGCGGACGCGGCCTTCCCTCGAAGAGGTAGTGGTCGCGCCGTTCCGGGTCGAGCCTCAGCGCGAAGACGTCTTTGTTGTCCGACGTGTTGTTCGTCTGGACGTAGCCGAGACGATCGTTGAACCCGGCGCGGAGCCAGGGAAACCCGACGAGCGTCGACCCGTAGAAGTCCAGCCGCCCCGGCACCTTCACGTGCGCTTCCCAGTAGAGCGACTCCCAGCGCAGGTGCGGGTTGCCGAGCAGGATCGCCGCGCCGCTCGCGGTCCGACGGCCCGAGAGCGCGAGGGCGTTCGACCCGATGTCGCCGCCCGAGCGCTCGGGTGTGCCGCCTGCCCCGGCTGCTGCCCGCGGTCCCGCGATCTCGCGCCCCTCGATCGGGCCCGGCGCCGGTCGGGCGGCCTCTTCGGGGTACTTACGCTGGAGCGCCCGGACGAGGTCGGGTGACGCGACATCCGCCGGGTAATCGGCGTGCGTCAGGGCCAGCACGTCCGCGGCCGTGACTTCGCCGACCCATGGCGGGAGCGCGTCGCGATGCTGCCGCACGTACAGGTTGAACCCAGCGGCGAAGCCGTCGAGCACGCCGCGGAACGTCCGGTCCAGCGTGGCCAGCGCGCGCCGGCTCTCGCCGAGGTTGTCCACGCGCCTGGCGGCAAGGTCGTTCTCCAGGAAGGACGCGCCGAAGTGCTTCGCGGCGTCTCCGCGCGCGGCGAGGAAGCGCTTCGCCATCTCGGCCGCGTGGTCTTCCGCCTGCGCGTATCCGAGCCCGAACCCGGCCGCCTCCTCCGTTTCAGCGACGATGTGCGGGATGCCAAAGACATCGCGGCGGATCATCACCCGCTCGGACAGGGCTCCGGCTGCGTCGGCGGGGCTGTGCGTCGGCGGCGTCAGGCCGTGCGCGCCCGCCAGGACGATGGCGACAGCCGCCGCCCGGGGGAGGCGGCTCGTGAAAGCCGGGCTGGTCATGGGCGGGGATAATAGCGCGGATCGGCCGAGGGTTATGCGATTGCAGCATCCTTTTCCGCCCGGTTGTCCGAGCGTTCCGGTTTCGGGCCGGCGGGGGCCGGGCTGGCTGTCGGCGGCGGCGCGTGGCAGGACGGCCGCGCGGGACAGGGCGGCCGCGCGGGGCAAGGCGGCCGCGCGGGGCAGGGGGGGCCGTAGCCTAGGGGGAGTCGCGGCCCAAGGCGGGGGCGCCGGGCAGGGCGGGGACGCCGGGCAGGACGGCCGCGCGGCGCCGAAAACCGCGGTCGCCAGGCGGGCTCGTGAGGGCTTTTGCCTCCCCGCTGGATTTTCGCGGGGTTGTGTCCTATGCTATTCGGTGCGCGCCCCCATGAGCGCTTGCCTCGCTCTGTCGCGGCCCGACTGTCGGGCCGGCGACGCGAGTGGGGGCTTGGAGGGAGGGTTATGGTCCGGTTATTCGCGAAGTCGGCGGCTGCGATGCTCCTCATCGCCGCCGCGGCAGCCCTGGTACTGGCACCGGTGCCGGCGGCTGCCCAGGCCCTGTACGGGTCCATCACCGGGACGGTCTCCGACCCGCAGAAGGCAGCCATGCCTGGGGTCACGGTGACCGCCACCAACACGGGCACCAACATCGCCACCGAGACGGTGACGGACGCGGAAGGCAACTACACTTTCCGCAACCTGCCGCCGGGCACGTACGACGTGAAGGCGAGCCTCGAGGGGTTCCGTGAGCTCGTCCGGACCGGGTACGCCGTGGGCGCCGGCCAGGTCATCCGCGCCGATCTGATGCTCCAGATCGGGCAGCTGGCCGAGACGGTCAACGTCGTGGCCGAGAGCACGCTGCTGCAGACGGAGAAGGCGGATCTCAACACCGAGATCTCGTCCAAGGCGGTGGTCAACCTGCCGCTGAACCAGTGGCGCAACTACCAGGCGCTGCTCAACCTCGTTCCTGGCGCGACGCCAACCCAGCTGCAGAACGCCGAGCTCGACACGCCGGCGCGCTCGCTGCGCACCTGGGTGAACGGCACGCAGCCGAACGCCAACACCACGCGCGTGGACGGCGCGGTGTCGGTGAACGTGTGGCTGCCGCACCACGCGATGTACGTGCAGTCGGCCGAGTCGATTGACACGGTCAACATCGCGACGAACAGCTTCGACGCCGACACGGGCATGGCGGCCGGCGCCGCCCAGACCGTCATCACCAAGTCGGGCACGAACACGCTGCGGGGCTCCGCGTTCTACTTCCTGAACAACGACAGCCTCACGGCGAACACCTACTACAACAAGTACTTCGACCTGCCGAAGGCGGCAGTGGACACGAAGACGCTGGGCGGCACGCTCGGCGGGCCCATCCTGAAGAACAAGCTGTTCTACTTCGCGTCCTGGGAGCGCTACGACACGAAGCGCCCGACGACGTACACCTACTCCGTCCCGACCGCGAAGATGCGCGCAGGCGACTTCTCCGAGGTGGCGGCGGCGTATCCGACCTTCAAGCTGTTCAACCCGTTCTCGGATCTGACCGGCGCCGCGCGGGAGCAGTGGACGGACAACATCATCCCGTCGCAGTACCTGGACCCGATCGCGCAGAAACTGCTCAGGTTCCTGCCGGCGGTGAACAGCACCAAGGACCTCAACTCGAACCTCCTCCTCGACGACTACACGCAGCTCCGCACGGAATTCCAGACCCGCGACAACTACGACGTCAAGCTGAACTACCAGATCACGCCGAACGCGATGGTCTGGGGCAAGTTCGGCTACATGAAGAACAAGGGCTCTGGGAACAACTTCTACCTCGGGTTCGACAACCCCCCGAGCGGCGACACCAAGGTCTACCTGACGACCTTTGGCACCACCTGGACGCTCAACTCGACGACGGTGCTCGACGCCAACATCGGGATGAGCCGCCAGAACCAGGACCTGTTCCCGCCTGACTACGGGACGAACTACGGCCTCGAGGCCGGCATCCCGGGCGTGAACAACCCGAACGACATCCGCGAGAGCGGTCTGCCCTACATGGGCGCCACCTACGCCGTGGGCGCGGGGACGGCGAGCTGGCTACCGCTCTTCCGCAAGGAGACCAGCTACTCCGGCTCCATCGGCGTGACGAAGGTCTTCACGAAGCACGAGATGCGCGTGGGCTTCGACTTCGTGCGGCTGGAGCTCAACCACCGCCAGGCGGAGTGGGGCTCGTACGGCCTCAAGGGCGGCTTCGGGTTCTCGAACAACACCACGGGCGCCGTGGGCTACACGTCGCCGGGCTGGAACAGCTGGGCCGCGTACCTGATGGGCCTGGCGCAGTCGTACTCCGAGGACACCCAGACCGAGGACATGTCGGGGCGCGAGAACCAGTTCGCCTTCTACGTCCGCGATCGCTGGAAGGTGACGCCGAAGCTGACGGTCAGCGCCGGCGCCCGCTTCGACTACTACCCGCTCATGGAGCGGGCCAACGGCCGGGGCATTGAGATCCTCAACTACACCACGCGGGTCGTGACGCTCGGCGGCGTCGGCGGCCAGCCGAAGAACCCCGGTCTCAACTACAAGGCGTTCTACATCGAGCCTCGCCTGGGCGCGGCGTACCGCCTCAACGAGGACACCGTGTTCCGCGCCGGCTACGGCATCACGAAGAACCCGCTGCCGTGGTCGCGCCCGATGCGCGGATCCTACCCGTTCGACGTCAACAACAACGCCAACTCCCTCGGGACCTACGACTGGGTCACCACGCTGAACCGGGGCATCCCGCTCGTGCAGCTCCCCGACACCTCCACCGGCCAGGTGATCCTGCCGAGCGGCGTGTACATCCGCTCGCCAAACCCGGACATGGTGGACCGCGGCACGGTCCAGCAGTGGAACGTCACGGTTGAGCGCCGGCTCCCGATGGCCCTCGCCCTCGAGGTGGCCTACGTGGGCACGGCGACCGACGGCGGCTACGCCGACTTGAACGTGAACGTCGGCCGGCCGGGCGGCGGCGGCAGCGCTGCTGCCTACTACAGCTCGTTCGGCACGTCGGCCATCACGGACTGGGGCTCGCGGACGAAGAGCCGGTACAAGGGGCTGCAGGTCGCCCTCAACCGGCCGTTCAAGAACGGCCTCCTGCTCAAGGGCGCGTACACCTGGAGCCAGTCCAAGAACATGGCTGACGAAGACGGGTGGACGGGCCTGACCTGGAACTACCTGCCGAAGTACGACGACAACTTCGCCATCGCCGGCTTCGACCGGACGCACGTGGCCAGCTTCGCCTGGGTCTACGAGCTGCCGTTCCTCAAGGATCGCACCGACGCCGCGGGCACCATCCTCGGCGGCTGGCAGTGGAACGGCGTGGCGCGGTGGTTCACCGGCACGCCGTACAGCATCGGCGGCACGAACAACGCCATGGCCTGCCAGGGCTGCGGCTCGATCCTGATCAACTACAGCGGCAAGCCCGAAGCGATCGGCAAGCCGAGCGACTTCACGGCGCCGTACTACGACAAGGGCAAGTTCTCGCAGCCGAGCGGCCTCGGCCTCGAGGGCTTCGGCAACACCAAGCGGAACCACTTCCGCCGGCCGGCGCAGTGGGCCCTCGACATGTCGCTCTTCAAGGCATTCAGGGTCGGCCGCTTCTCGCCGGAGTTCCGCCTGGACGTGACCAACGTGTTCAACCACTTCAACTGGGGCACGCCGAACACGTCGATCACGTCGCCGAACTTCATGCTCTACAACCCGGGCAGCGTGGACTACACCGCGGTCTTCACGCCGCGCCGCGTCCAGCTCGGCTTCCGCGTGGCGTGGTAGCACGCTGAACGGCGCGCGCCGCGGCCGTTCCGCCGCGCGCGCCCATCGTCGTTCGACAAGGAGGCCGGGGCTTCTGCCCCGGCCTCTTTGCTTGTGGGGGCTGTTCCGCGCGGAGGCCCGCGTCCCGGGCCGGCCCCTGCCCCGACGATGCGCCATCGGCGTCTTGCTGTAGGATCCGGCGGTATGAACCGCAAGGAGTTCCTCAAACGCCTGGCGGCCGCCGTCGGCGGCTTCGCCGTTCCCTCCCTCGCGAGCGCCGCGTCCTTCGAGCGCGTGCTGCAGGACGCCTCGGCCGGAAGCGGCGAGGCGCTCTGGAAGGTCGTCCGCGACCAGTTCGTGCTGGATCCCGACTGGACCTACCTCAACTTCGGCGGGCTCGGGTCGTGCCCGCTCCCCGTGCTGACGAGCTTCTGGGAATGGACCAGGAGCGAGGAGCGGGCGCCGAACGCGGGCCACGACGCCGCGCTCTGGTGGAGCGTCAAAGAGCGGCTGGCGAAGCTGCTCGGGCCGGCGTGCCGCAAGGAGGATCTCGCCCTGATCAGCTGCGCCACCGAGGGCTGCAACATCATCGCCTCGGGGCTGCCCCTGAAGCGCGGCGACGAGGTCATCACGTCCCGGCACGAGCACGTCGCCCTCAACACGGCGCTCCTGCACCGCGCCCAGCAGGACGGCATCGTCATCAGGGTGTTCGAGCCGGACCTGGTCCGGGCGCAGGGGAACGTCGAGCGCGTCGCCGCCCTGGTCAACGGCCGGACGAGGCTCATCTTCATGAGCCACGTCACGTGCACGACTGGCCAGCTCTACCCGGTGAAGGAGATCGCCGCGCTCGCGCACGAGAGGGGCATCTGGCTCGCGCTCGACGGCGCGCAGGCCCCCGTCTGCGTGCCCTTCGACATCACCGAGTGCGGGGCCGACTTCTACACCTGCAGCACGCACAAGTGGATCATGGGGCCGAAGCGCACCGGGTTCCTGTGGGTGCGCCCGGGCCTGCTCGACACGCTGCGGCCGCTGGTGCCGGGCTCGGCGAAGTTCGATGTCGACAAGGGCGAGATGGCGTTCCAGGCCGACGCGCAGCGCTACGAGTTCGGGTCGCAGAACGACGCGCTCTTCTTCGCCATGGGCGCGGCCGTCGACTTCGTGCAGGCCATCGGCCCGGGCCGCATCTGGGAGCACAACCACCGGCTGGCCGAGCGGTTCTACCGCGGCCTGCAGGAGATCCCGGCCGTCGAGATCGCCTCGCCGCGGGAGGAGGCGTTCCGGACGGCGATGATCGGCTTCCGGATGAAGACGCGCACCGTGCAGCAGATCATGGAGCGCACCGCGAAGGCGAAGATCCGGGTGCGCCCGGTGTCCGAGGGGGGCGCCAACTGCGTCCGCGTGTCGTTCCACGTCTGCAACCAGGAGGCTGAAGCCGACCGCCTCCTCGACGTGCTCCGCCAGCTCGCGTAGCGGAAGGGCCCGGCCTCTCCCCGAGGGGCCCGGTCCCCTAGGTGGTTTGCCGAAACCGCGCTGGGGCTGCGGCCCCTGCGGAGACACGCATGCAGGATCCTGCCGGATCGGCGCAGACGGCGGGCGCGTTCGTGGCGCTCAGACCGCGGCGCCCGCGCGTGGCGCTGCCGCCGGGGTGCCTGACCCTGCTGGGCGGGCCTCTGATGGCCTGCGGGCTGTGGCAGATCGGGCTGGTGGTGTTCGCCCGGCCGGACGCGCTCGCCGCCCGCGGGCTGCTCGGTTTCGGCCTCGCCTTCGCGGCCGTCAGCGCGGCCATCTTCTTCGTCCGGATGCGGCGGACGCTCAGCGCGCTCACGCCCGTGCCGGACGTCAGCCTCGAGGGCGGACACCGGCTGACGCCCGGCGCGATCGTGCCGATGAGGATCCGCCTGCGCGCCGCGGCGCGGCTGGCGCGGCTGAAGATCACGCTGGTATGCGAGCGCCGGTACGTGGACCAGGAAACGACACCGGGCACGATGTCGGTCAGGCCGGTCGAGCGCATCGAGACGCTCACGACGCAAGACCTGTTCGAGGAGACGGGCCTCTCGCTCAACCGCAGGATCTTGTGGGAGAAGACGGCTTCGGTCGTGGTGCCGTACCTGGCGAAGCCGAGCGGCCCGGTGCTTCCGTCCGGGACGGCTGAGTGGTACATCGACGTCCTCACCGAGCCGTCCATCGGCAAAGCCGTCCACGACCGCTACGACCTGGTCGTCGTCCTGAGCGACGCTCCCGACACGCCGCTGCAGCCGGAGACGCCGGGCGCGAGACCCAGGGTCCGCGCCGCACCGACGACTCTCGCTCGGATCGGGCCGGCCGTCGGCTGCGCCGTTCTCGCTCTCGCGTTCCTGCTCGCCGGGCCGATCTTGCCGTGGTTCTTCTTCAGCGGCATCCCGACCCGGCGCGGCAGCCTCCTGATGGCGCTCGCCGTCGGGATCTTGTTTGCTGGCCTGGTCCTGGCCGGCGTCTCGTTGCTCGTTCACCGCGCGGTCAGGCCGGACAACTGGAAAGGGCGCACGCACGATCCCAGGCGCCTCCCGTGATACCCTCCGCGCATGCGGAACCTGAAGCCCGTCACCGTCATGCTCGCGCTCCTCGCCGCGGCCCCGGCCTCGGCGCAGTACCGCACCCTGGACGACCACTTCGCGCCGCCGCGCTTCACGTCGCGGGCCGACTGGGAGGCGCGCGCGGCGTACTTGCGCGAGCACGTGCTTGCGTCAGCGGGCCTGCTGCCCATGCCGCCGAAGACGCCCCTGAACCCGGTCGTCTTCGACGAGACGACGCACGACGGCTACAGCGTGTCGAAGGTCTACTTCGAGAGCCTGCCCGGCTTCTACGTGACGGGCAACCTCTACAAGCCCGCCGGCGAGGGCCCGTTCCCGGCGGTGCTGTCGCCGCACGGGCACTGGGCGTACGGCCGGCTCGAGAACTCGGCGACCGGATCGCTCCCGGGACGCGGCATCAACCTCGCGCGCCTCGGCATGGTCGTGTTCATGCCCGACATGGTGGGCTACAACGACAGCCGCCAGCTGCCGCACACCTTCGGCGGGAAGCGCGAAAGCCTCTGGGGCCTGAGCCTGGCCGGGCTGCAGCTCTGGAACAACATCCGCGGCCTAGACTTCCTCCAGTCGCTGCCCTACGTCCGCAAGGACGCCCTCGGCGCGACCGGCGCGTCGGGCGGCGGCAGCCAGACGTTCCTGCTGGCGGCCGTGGACGAGCGCGTCGCAGTGTCCGTGCCGGTGAACATGATCTCGCTGCACATGCAGGGCGGCTGCCTGTGCGAGAACATGCCGGGCCTCCGCCTCGACACGACCAACGTCGAGATTGCCGCGGCGATCGCGCCGCGGCCCCTGCTGATGGTGTCGGCCACCGGCGACTGGACCAGGGACACCCTCGAGAAGGAGTATCCGGCGGTGCGCGCGATCTACGCGCTCCTCGGAGCGGAGGATCGCGTGAGCGCCGTGCGGTTCACGGCCGAGCACAACTACAACAAGGACAGCCGAGAGGCGATGTACGCCTGGATGGCGCGCTGGCTGCAGGGCGCGCCGGCCCAGCCGCGGCTGGAAGAGCGGGCATTTTCCGTGGATCGCCTGCAGGACCTGCTCGTGTTCCACGGCCGGGCGCTTCCGGAGGGGGCGCTCACCCCGGACGCCATCACGGCGGGGTGGATCGGCGCAGCCAGGCAGCAGCTGACCGCGACGCCGCTGTCGGTTCGCGCCTCGGCGCTCCGGCACGCGCTGGCCTTCGCGGCCGAGCGCGCCGTCACGCCGGGCGGGGCCGGCGCCACGGCCCCCGGGGCTGCGGCACGGGCGCCGGCCCGCCGCCGGCCCGCGGTTCTGATTGCCGGAGACGTGGGCGGGGCTGGCGACGCGCTGCGCGCGGCGGGCTTCACGGTCCGCCCGATCGCGTTCGCGGCGTTCGACGCGGAGGCGGCCGCCAGGATCAAGCATTTCGACACGTACAATCGAACGCCTGCCAGCCAGCGCGTCGCGGACATCGTCTCGGCGCTTCGCGCCGAGCCGAACGCCGTCCTGGTGGCCGCCGGCGACGAGGCCCTGGCCGGCGCGCTCGCGTCGGCTATCGCGCCCCCGCGCCTGGCCGTGCTCGACGTGAAGGGCTTCGATGCGGGCCGCGACGAGGAGTTCGTGGCGCGCGTCTACATCCCCGGCCTGCGCCGCGCCGGCGACTTCCGGACAGCCGCCGACCTGGCGCCGGGCCGCCTGGTGATCCACGGCGCCGGCGAGGGCTTCGATGGGACGGGCGCGCGCATCCATCGGTCCGCGCTGAGCGCGGCGGACATCGTGGCCCTCGTCCGGGAGGAGGCGAAGCGCCCGCTTCGCTGACGGCGTCCGAGCGCGCTCGGCCGCGATAGCCAGTCGGAGCAGGACGCGCCGGGGCGCGCTTCGGGGGAGCGTCAGTCGCGGCGGCCTGTGCCGCTCGCGCTCAGCCGGGCCGCGACGCGCTCGAAGCGGCGCCGCGTCAGGCGCAGATGCAGGACGGGGTAGACGTTGACGAGCAGCTGGGCGAGCGACACCCAGGCCAGGGCCGCCCAGCGCCCCTCCAGCGCGATCTTCATCATGTACGGCAGAGGCAGCGCGGCCGCGATCAGGTGCGAGGCCTCCGCCGCTTCGAGCTCGGCGGCCACGTTCGCCGCCCGGGACAGCCCGTTGCCCAGATACACGTCCGTGTTGAACAGCCGCAGCGGCGTCCGCCGCAGCAGACGCCCGAAGGCCGGCACGCCAATCGAGCGGTAGAAGCCGCCCTCGCGCTCCCAGGCCCGAAGCGTCCGGAGCCGGCGCGGCATCCGGATCATCACGGCCGGCTGCGCCGCGAACAGCAGCCCGAGGCAGCACGCCATCGCGGCCACGACGAACCACGGCGAATCCAGGCTGACCGGCGTGAAGCGCCGGATGAGGACGAAGGCCACGGCGTAGCCCGCCGCGACGGCCGCAAGCGGCAGCCAGTTCCGTTTCAGCGGCTGCGGCCCTTTCGGCGTCCCGCGCTTCACGGGAGCAGCATAGCGCGATCGGGCCGGCGCGGCGCGTGAACGCGGCCGATGAGCAATCCGGCCCTGGCGTGGGCCGGATGAGCCGGATCAAGGCCGGCAGGGCTGTCCGGGCGCACGCCGAGCCGGTTCGAGCGGGGGAGTCAGTCCGCGGTGCGGGGCGACCAGGGGTCGGTCCAGGCCTCGGCCATCGCCTTCTGCTTCAAGCCCATCGCCTCCCGCTCGGCAGCCTCGCGCGTCGCGTGGACCGACGTGAAGAGGAGACTGCCGTCCAGGTAGACGCACAACTGGTGACCGAGCGGGTGCTCGTGCAACTCGGCGTGGGCCACCGTGCCCGAGTTCCAGAGCGACCACACGCAGCGGGCCTTGGACTTCACGACAGACGGCCTGGCGACGTCGAGGGTATTGCCTCGCCACTCCTCAGTCGGGGGAATGGCCATGTCCACAGACTCCCGGCGGTGCGCCGCTGCGCCCGCCTGCCAGCAGCTGGAGCCTCGTGACGCTCGCGCTGAACGGCTGAAGCCGACCGGAAGGCGGCTTCCGCGCCGTCCGCGAACCGAGAAGCGTTCACCAGACCGCAGCCCGGGCTTTCACTCAACCAACCGACGCGCTCGCCGAAGGAGCGAGCCGACCCGAATGCCGCCCCAGCAAACATCACGCCAGCCAGGCGGAAGTCGGCGCCTCATCGGCCCGTTGCGCACAAGGCTTTTGTATCGAAACAGATACGTCAGCAGAGGGAGATCGAGCCGCTTTTCGGCTCGCTCAGGATCTGTCAGGTATTCTGACAAATCCAGCCTGGCTGCCTGTGCGTGCCACGCTCCGGTCCGGTTGGCGGATCCTGGCCTGTCTGTTCGGCCGATTCATCCGCCCCTGTCACGCCCGTGCCGGTTACGGCGCCCGGCGAGCGCGTGCTGCAGACGGAGGCCGACGACGGCGCGGCCACGCCGGCCTCGATGCCGGCTGCGAAGCCGGAGCGGCGGCCTCGGCCGCGCGGGCTAGGGAACGGGAGAGCCGGGCCGCTGCCGGGGTGGCCGTGTGGATTCGGTGGATTCGGGAGTCGCAGGCCGCGCGTGATGAACGTGCCGGCGCGAGGGCGCTGGGGCGGCCTATGCAGCCGCCCCCGTTCGCCGGCGGACTACCGCCAGCCCCTCCGCCAGTCGTCGAGCCACCGGCGATCGTAGCCGCCGCGCCAGCCGCGCTGCCCGTCGCGGTACCCCGCCTCGTAGCCCTGCAGGAAGCCGCGCCGGTAGAAGCTCCGGTACTCGTCGCGTGTCATGCGCAGGCTGCGGTCGTATCCGCGCGTGCCGCCCCGGTACCAGCGCTCGCGCCACGGATCGAAGCGGTTGCGATCGGCGGCGGCGTCGAATCCCTGCTCGTAGCCGTCGGCGAAGCCGCGGTTCTGCGCGAACTCGCGCGCGCCGAATCCGCGATAGGCTCCGTAGGCGCCTGGGCCGGGTCGCCCCGGGTACGGGCCCTGCGGCCAGTACTGCGGGCCCGTGCTGAAGACAGCGCCCACGGTGATCCGCGCCGACTGCGCATGCACCGGCGCGCCGAGCGCCAGGCCAGCCACCACCACCCCGGCTGCGATGACGAGCGTCGTCGGTTTCATGGCGTCCTCCATCTCCGTGCGCGCGGTGGTTCGGATGTTGGTCCGTGCCGCCGCTCCGGCCCTGCCTTCTGCCAACGTATCGTGCAAGGCCCGGGCCATCGCAATTCCCGCGGGATCAGGCCGGAAATCGAGCGATCGACGCCGTCGCTGGAGGATGCGGGAGTCAACTGGCGTGGACGCGTGCGCCCGGTCGAGGACACGGCGGCGCGTCGCTTCTCCCTCTCGAAGGAGCATCCGCCGGGGCACGGCCGGCGCGTCTGGCGCCGGACGTTCGGGCCGGCTGCCGCAGCGTGGGGGGAGCGGCACGGCGCGCGCCTCCCAGCCGCCCTCGCCCCTGAACGCGCAGCGAGAGGCATGGCCGGTCAGGCTCGGCGGCGCGTCCGCCCCGGCCTCGATGAGCAGGGCCCTCCCGCCGGTACCCCTGACGAAGCCCGCCGCTGTCACGGATTGCCGGCCGCCGCCGGCACGGGCACCGGCGCGTCCGAGCCGCACGCCGTGTCAGAGGAGCCGGGTCAGATCCCGGAGCCGTTGAATGGCGGGCAGGAACGCGGTTGGAAGTGCCGGGGGTGGGGTTTGAACCCACACGAGGTGTCACCCTCACGAGATTTTAAGTCCCGTGCGTCTACCAGTTCCGCCACCCCGGCCCAGGACGAGGCCCGATCATAGCTGAAAGGCGCAGTGGGCGCGGCAGGCGGCCGCCGCGGCTCCTGCTCTCTTCCAGGCTACGCCAGCGCCTCGGGAAAGTTCAGCGCAAAGATCCTCGACTCGCCCTTTTCGCCGGGCAAACGCGCCATGCGATCGAAGTAGAAGCCCAGCTTCACGAGCAGGCCGATCGTCGCGCTGTTCTCGGGCGACACGACGGCGACGACGCGCCTCAATCCCAGGCGATCGTGCGCGTAGCCGAGCATCGCGGACGCGGACTCGAAGGCGTAGCCCTTCGACCACGACTCCGGCACGAACGCGCACCGCAGTTCCACATCGTCGAGCGCGTCGCGCCTGACCAGGCCGCAGAGGCCGATGGGCAGGTGCGTCTGCTTCATCTCGACCAGGAATCCGCCGTAGCCGTGGCGCTGGTAGCTGGCGATGGGGCCAGCCAGGATGTACCGCTTCGCGTCGGCCAGGTTGCGGACGTTGCGGTCGCCGATGTGCTGGATGAAGGACGGCTCGTTCAGCAGCCGGAGCACGAACGTCGCATCGTCCAGCGTCAGCCGCCGGATCGCCAGACGGTCGGTCTCGAGGATGGTCACGGGAGCGCCCTCCTCGCCTCCAATTATACGGCGAGGCCGGCCCTGTCGGCCCGCTTCGTGCCAGCGAGTGGCTCAAAGAGGGAAAGAGAGGGGAGTTTCTGCTAAGCTTCTGAGGTGATGCCGGACCGGACCTCGACAGCAGACAGGCGGGGTCGCCTCTTCCTTCCGGATTTCCTGACTGCCGGCCGTGCTGCCCCGGTTCTTATCGCCGCCGTCGGCGTGTGGGTGCTGGCCCTGGCCTGGCGCCTGGGATCGGGCTGGGGCGGGATCGTCTGTCTCGCTCTCGTCGTCGCCTCAATCGCCCCGGGATGGCCGGTGGCCGCCTACGTGTTCGGCGCCAGGCATGGCGCCACGTGGATCGCCGGGTTCGCCCTGGGGTATCCCCTGACGGCATTCCTGCTCTGGATTCCCATCGCGCTCGGCGTTCCCCGCCCGGAGACGATAGTCGTCACGTGGGCAGCCGGCACGGCGGTCATCTGGGCGGTGCTCTTCCCGCGACGGGCCCGGCGCATCGATCTGCCTCGGTGGACCCGCCGTGATACGGCCGCGCTGGCGATGGTCGTCGCGCTCGTGCCGCTGCTTGTCGGACGGCCGTTCTCCCGCATCGGCGAGCGCGACGCGGCCGGAGAGCGGCTGTTCCGCGCCTATTTCACCGCCGACTTCGTGTGGCACATGGCCCTGACGGCGGAGCTCGAGAAAGCAGACAACCCGCCGCGCAATCCGTACCGGGCGAAGGACACGCTCCACTACTACTGGCTTCACTTCGTGCCGCCATCGTCGGCAGCACTCGTCATGCCCCATATCCTGCCCGACCGGGTCGGCCGGCTCACGGTCAACGCGCTCGGCACCGGCATGATCTTCGCCGCCATGGTCTTCCTGTTCGCGTGGATGGCCTGCGGAGGCCGCGCCGGCCCGTCGGCCGTCGCGGTCGCGCTCGCCTTCGTGGCAGCGAGCGCGGAGGGGCTGTACTTGATCCAGCGCTGCCTGCGCGGCGGCGCGCCGCTTGCCGCGATTCGCGAGATCAACGTCGACGCCACCACCTACTGGTTCTTCCAGGCGGTGACGATCGACGGGCTGCAGCGGTCGCTCTACTACAACACCCACCACTCCATGGCGTGCGCCGTCGGCCTGGTGGCGCTGGTCATCGTCGCCAGGGCCGGAGCGCGGATGGGTGGCGGCGTCGCCCTGGCGTGCGGCGCCTCGCTCGGCCTGGCGCTGATGGTCAGCCCGTTCCCCGGCGGCCTCATCAGCCTCACGTGGGGACTCGCGGCGGCCGCCGACCTGGTCATCGACCGCGAACGCTTCTGCTCGAAGGTCGCGACGCTTGCCCTCGCCGGCCTGCCCGTCATCGGCGCCGTCGGGTGGATGGTGGCGAACCAGACGCTGGAAGGCGCCGGGTCGAACCTTCGGTTCGGGCTGTCCAGGCTGGCCATGAGGGCGCCGCTCGTCGCCATCCCGCTGGCGGCCGGGCCCATCCTCGCCCCGGCGCTGGCCGGCCTCGCGGCATCCTGGCGCCTGCCACGCAGCGCGCGGCCGGCCCTGCTCGCCGTGGTCGCCGCGTTCCTGCTGATCTTCTTCGTCACGCTGACGTCGGCCGAGCCCTGGATCGGGTGGCGGGCCGGCCAGGTGATGTTCGTCGCGGCGCCGGGCCTCGGCGCGTTGGGCTTCGCGGCCCTGTGGGATCGCCGGCGCTGGGCCGCAATCGCCCTCGCGGCCGGCGTGGCGCTCGCGGGAGTGCCGACGGCGGTGCTGGACTACATCAACGCGCAGGATGTCGAGACGCGCACGATGGGCCCCGGCTTCCCGTGGACCGTGGTCGTGACGAGGAACGAACAGGAGGCGCTCGACTGGATCAAGCGCCACACGAAGCCGTGGCAGACCGTCCAGGTGGAGCCCACCGCGCGGGGCCGCGCGAGCTGGACGCTCATCCCGTCGTTCGCCGAGCGCCGGATGGCGACCGGTCTTCCGATCTCGCTGCTCGACGAGCCCGCCTACCATCGGGCGAGCGAGCGCGTCCGCGAGCTTTATGCGACGGAGGACCCGGATCTGGCGCACCGCATCGCGCGCTCCATGGGCATCAGGTACTTGTACCTTGGCCAGGTTGAACTCGAGCACTACCCGGAGGCCGGCGTGAAGTTCGATCGCCGCCTGGATCTGTTCACGAAGGTCTTTCAGAACCCCGAAGTCCGCATCTACTCCGTACAGTGAACACCCAGACCGTCGTTGTCGGGGCCGGCGTCGCCGGCCTCACCATCGCCAGCCGGCTCGCCCGCGAGGGCCGGCGCGTGACGCTCGTCGAACGGGACGCCTGGGCCGGCGGCCTCGCCCGGACCTGGCACTACGGCGACTTCCATTTCGACGTGGGCCCGCATCGCTTCCACACCGACAACCGCCGGGTGGAGCAGTTCGTCCGCGAGGTCCTCGGGTCCCAGGCGATCGAGATCTCGCGGTCGAGCGGGGCGCGCATGTTCGGGCGCTTCCACCCGTGGCCCCTGCGCCCGAGCGTGTTCCTCTCGATGCCGCCGAGCGTCATGCTGCGCGGCGCGATCGACGCCGTCGCGCGGCGCCGCGTGCCCGGCGAGTCGTTCGAAGCCGACGTGCTCAACAAGTACGGCCGCACGCTGTACGAGATCTTCTTCCGTCCCTACACCCGGAAGTTCCTGGGCTCGGACCCGGCGGACTTGCACCGGGACTGGGGCCGGGCCGGCGTGAACCGGGCCGTCATCGACAAGCGCGCGTCGGCCGACACGATCTGGTCGCTCATCCGGACGACGCTCCTGCCGAAGCCGGTCGAGACCACGTTCCTGTACAGCCCGCGTGGAATCGGGCAGTTCTCGGACCGGCTGGTCTCGGCGATCCGGGACTGCGGCGGGCGCGTGCTCCTCGGCCGCAGGGTCACCGCGCTGACGTTGCGAGACGGGCGGATCACGGCGGTGGCGGCCGGGGGCGAAGAGATCGCGTGCGACGACGTCGTGTGGACGGGCCCGATCACCGAGGCCGCGGCGCTTGCGGGCATCGGGCCGGTGCGTCTCGAGTTCCTCTCGACGCTCTTCTACAACTTCGAGATTGGCGTCCCGCCGAGGGTGCCGTACCAGTGGACGTACTTCGGCGGCGACGAGATCTTCTCGCGCGCGTCGTCGCCGACGGCGTTCGACCGGGGCATGGCGCCGGACGGGATGAGCGGCCTGTGCGTCGAGGTGACGTGCCGGGAGGGGGACGAGCGCTGGGGCCGGCCGGAGGCGCTCGTCGACGGGATCGTGCGCGACCTGGCGCGGACGGGCATGATTGGCAGCCCCGACGACGTCCGCGGGCTGCACATCGAGCCCGTGCGCAACACCTATCCCATCTACGGGCTGGACTACCCGGCCGAACTCGCATCCTGCCTGCGGGCGCTCGGGGGCGTCCGCAATCTCCTGCTCGCCGGCCGGTGCGGGCGGTTCTGGTACAACAACATGGACCACTCAATCGGCCAGGGCCTGACCATGGCGGACCGCATCCTGCGCGGCGAGGCCCTCGCCGGCATCGACGCGGGGCCGCGCGACTTCTGGGAGGAGCCTCCCGGCAGCGCGCCCGCCGGCGACTGAGCCTCGCGCCGCGGCCGGGCACGCGCCGGCGGCGTCGGCCGGGACGAACACGCCCGAGGCGGCCAGCCTCCGCCAGCGCCCGGCGCGCCCGTGCGAGCCGCGGCCGCCTGCCACACTCATTTCACACGCCTGCTCCGGCCCTGCCACGTCCTTCGCGTCTATTGGATCAGGAAGAACGGAAACCTAAGGAGGTCCCCCGTGGCAGGAACCGTGCTCGAACGCGCCAAGACCGCCGTCATCGTCGCCGCCGTCGCCGTGCTGACCGCCGCACTCGGCGTCGCGGCCAGCGCGCAGATGGCCCGCGCCGGACAGGCCAAAGGACAAATCCCCGGCGGCGCCGCCGCCCAGCAGGGTCCGGGCCCGATGGGACCGGGCGCCATGGGCAGAGGCCCGTGGCTGCGCGGCGGCCCGGGCGGGCCCGGCGGCATGATGGGCGGCCCCTTCGGGATGCTCGGCCCCGAGCTGCGGGCCGCCGGCCTCAGCGACGAGCAGTGGAAGCAGGTCCAGGCTGTCGTCGAGTCGCACCGCGACGAGCAGACGGCCATCGCCGAGCGCCTCGGGGCCGCGTCCGCCGCGCTTCATCAGGCCGTCTCGGCCGACACGTTCGACGAAGCGGCCATCCGCGCGAAGGCGGCCGAGGTGGCCGCCGCTCAGGCAGACGCGTCGGTCCTGCGGGCGAAGATCCGCGCGGACGTGCTCGCGCTGCTGAGCCCCGAGCAGGTCCAGAAGGCTAGGGACGCGCGCGGCAAGATGCTGCAGGCAGGCCCGCGCAGAGGGCCCGGCGGCCCCGGCCGCGTCAGGGCACCGAGGCCGGACCCGAACCAGGGGCAGGGCGCGCAGGAGTCCCGCGCGCTGAAGCCGCGCCCGGGCGCGTCGTTCGGCCTGCCGGAAATGGCCTGATCCCGACAGGCGATCACCGGCGCCGGAGGCTCCCCCCTCCTCCTCCGGCGCCGGTGACGCGCCGCGCGTCCGCTCTGCTTCCCCCGGCTCCCGCCTTCGCCAGCCCCATCAGAACCGCGCGGCAATCGTGAGCACGCCGTGCAGGCCCGGCGCGAGGACTGCGCGCGCGTCCGGGCTCACCGGATACGTCCGATCGAGCAGGTTCCGGATGGAGAGATTGAGGTCAAGCGACTTCGACAGCGACACGCCGCCGAGCGCGTCGAGCAGCGTGTAGCCGGGCATCACGATCTCGGTAGGCCCCGGCCTGTCGTCCTTCGCGAAGAACGCGCCTCGCACCCGGACGTAGCCCCGTGACGCGACAGCCCGCCGCAGGCCCGCGGTGATCGTGGCGGGCGGCATGTCGTCAAGCGCCGTCCGGTCGTCCAGCGCCAGGCCCCGCGTGAGCGCGCCCGTCGCCTCGAGCTCGAGGCCGCCCGGAAGCGACGCGTGCAGCTCGGCCTCGACGCCGCGGACCCTGGCCCGGCCGCGGTTGCGGAAGAAGAAATAATCCGTCGAGGTCGAGTAGCGCTCGATGAGGTCGTTGATGCGGTACTGGAAGGCCGACAGCCCCGCGCGCACGCGCGCCGAGGTGTAGCGCAGGCCGGCGTCGAGCTGGATGCTGCGCTCGGGGTCGAGATCGGGGTTGCCCGTGATGAATCCCCGCCCCGTCGGGCCGCGGTAGTACCGGTCCGAGACCGTCGGGTCGCGGAACCCGGTTCCGATCTGGCCCGTCAGCGCCAGGCCCTTTCCGAGGCCGACGGCGAGCGACGCGCTGCCCGACAAGGCGCCGTGGGCCGTGGACCAGTCGCCGAAGTACCCGCCGATGTTCCTGGTGGACACGCGGTCCGCGCGGATGCCGGCGCCGACGATCGCCCCGGGGACGAGGGCCGCCTCGAGCGTGGCGTACGCGCCCGCGTCGATCCGCCGCGCGTTGTCGATCGACAGGGTCACGACGTCGCTCGTCACCGCGCCCGTGAGGCCGTACTGCCGCACCGTGTCGGTGGCCCGCACGCCGACGCGCCCGTTGACATCGACGCCGAACTCGACGCGCGCGTTGCCGGCCAGCCGCTCGGCGGTGCCGCGAATCTGGAAGTCGTCGGCGGCGTAGTCGGCGCGCTCGAGCGACCGGCCCTTGGACGCCGTGGCGAAGCGGTCCTGATCGGTCATCTGCCGGTACCGGCCGCCGAACGCGCTCAGGACGATGCGTTCGAAGCCGCCGGCCTGGCGGAGATCGTAGGCGGCGCCGATGCGGTGCGAGTCCTCGACGGGATAGACGAAGCGCACCGTGCGCGAGTTGGTGCGCGGGCGCTCGATGTCGCGGCCGAAGTCGCTCTGCCAGGACAGGCTCAGGATGCCCCTTCCGACCTGGTGCTCGCCGCGCGCCAGGAAGCCGCGATCGGCCGCGCCGGAGTTGAACACCTCCCCGGCGGGGCTGTTGTAGTCGTCGAAGCTGCGAGCGTGCGCCTGGAACAGGAACCCGCCCTTCGCGACGCCCTTGCTGATCTCGGCCGCCGCGCGCTGCTGCGGCACGCCCGAGCCGACGGCGCCGACCAGGCGCACCGCGAGCGGCGAGCCCGGGGCCACCCGGCGCGTGCGGGCGTAGATCACGCCGCCGAAGGCGTCCGATCCGTACGCCACCGAACCCGGCCCGCGCGCCACTTCCACGCCGTCCAGCACGAACGGATCGAGGAACGTCGCGCTCGGCCCCACGCGCCGGTCGCTCGTGACCCGCGCGCCGTCGATGAGGACGAGCGTGCGGCCGCGCGCCAAACCGCGGATGGCCGGCACGGCCGCATGGCCCTCGGAGACGCTCGACACGCCGGCCACGCCCTCGAGCGCCTGCGTCAGGTTGGCGGGCTGCCGGCTCACGATGTCCCGCGCCGGCACGAACGACGTCGCGCTGCCGAGCGTGGCCTCGATGTCAGGAGCCGCGCCCGCGGTCACGGTCACCGTCTCGTCGACGAGCGGCGAGATGCCGACGATGAGCGGGCCCGACTCCGGAAGGGCGTCGATGAGGACCGGCCGCGTGAAGCGCTCCCCCGGAAGGATCACCAGGACCTCGAAGGGCGGCCTCGGGTCGGGCCTCCACGTGAAGCGGCCCTCCGCGTCCGTGAACACGGCGCCGGTCCGGCCAAGAATGGTGACCTCGGCCCCGCGCACCGCCTCGCCCGTCCGCCTGTCGATTACGCGGCCTTCGATGGCCCAGGCCGGAGCGCCGCAGGCGAGAATGGCCGCGGCGAAGCAGACCAGCAGCGGACCCAGGCGGCGTCTTGTCGGCATAAAGACACTCCCCGCCCGCGGCAACGGGCGCCAGGGGGCAGATCCAATCGGCACATCTTAGCCGGAATCCGAGCGGCCGGCGCGGCGGCTGTCCGCATCAGGTGTTCGGACGGATGCCGTGCTGAGCCGACCCACAGCGGCAATCCGCGGCACGACGGCGGCAGCCGGCCCGGCGCCGCGCCGGCCGGTTCGCCTCGACGGCCTCGGGAGCCTTGAGGGCCCTGGCGGCCCGCCCGGCCCGGCTCGCGGACAGCCGCCAGGTGCAGGCGCGAACGGTCCCGTCACGATTGCGGAGCGGCGGGCCGGTTTGGCGGTAGGATTAGGGGCTGCCGTCTCGGCGTGGAAGATCACGTGCCGCGGGTTTTCATCCTCGTTCGAACCGGGCTGCGCGCGGCGGCGCTGGCCGCCCTGGCGTGCGCGTGGGCGCCGCCAGCGGCCTCGGCACAGGAGCCGGCCGGCGCGGCGGCCTTGGCCGCCGCGCCGACTCCCGAGGGCGCAGGCGCCGCGCCGGCGGCGCCGGGACCAGGCGCGGCCCCGGCCGTCGTCCGCGGCGCCGACGGCCGCGTCACCGTGCGCGCGACGCGCATCTCGGACGCGATCGCCATTGACGGCGCCCTCGACGAGAGCCTCTACGCGCGCATTCCGGCCATCGACGGCTTCCTGCAGCAGGAGCCTCGCGAGGGGCAGCCCGCCACGCAGAAGACCGACGCGTGGCTCTTCTACGACGACAGGTACATCTACGTCGCCGCGCGCTGCTGGAGCGACGATCCGTCGCGCATCGTCGCCAACGAGCTGCGCCGGGACGGCATGGCCCTCTTCCAGAACGACAACTTCGCCGTCCTGTTCGACACGTTCCACGACCGCCGGAACGGCTTCATGTTCCAGACGAACCCCCTCGGCGCCGTGGGAGACACGCTCGTGACCGACGAGCGCGACCTGAACCGCGACTGGAACACCGTGTGGGACGTGCGCGCCAGGCGGTTCGACCGGGGATGGACGCTCGAGATGGCAATCCCGTTCCGCTCGCTGCGGTACCCGGCGCCGGGCCCGCAGGAGTGGGGCGTGCAGATCCGGCGCGTCGCACGGGGCATCAACGAGCTCTCGTACGTGACGCCCATGCCCGCGGCGTTCGCCTACCGCGCGATGACGCGCGTGTCGCAGGCCGCCACGCTCGTCGGGCTCGAGGCGCCGAAGAGCGGGCTCAGCCTCGACGTGAAGCCGTTCGCGCTCGGCAAGGTGGAATCCGATCTCGGCGCCGCGGCGCCCTTCCGCAACGACGCGGCCGCCGCCGCCGGCGTCGACGTGAAGAAGACCTTCGGCAACGGCCTCGTCGCCGACGTGACCGTGAACACGGACTTCGCCCAGGTTGAGGACGACGAGCAGCAGGTCAACCTGACGCGCTACTCGCTCTTCTTCCCCGAGCGGCGCGACTTCTTCCTCGAGGGCGCGGGCATCTTCGCTTTCGGCGGCGCCAGCGTCAGCCCGCGCGGCGGCATGTCCCAGGGGCCGCCGAACAACACGCCCATTCTGTTCTACAGCCGGAGGATCGGCCTGTACGAGACCGCGGACGGCGAGGAGACGGGGAGCGTGCCCATCGCGGGCGGCGCGCGCCTCACGGGCCGGGTCGGGGCGTACACGATCGGCGCGCTGGGCATCGGGCAGCGCCGGGCGCCGGCGAGCGGCGATCCGGCCACCGCCTTTTCCGTCGTCCGGCTCAAACGCGACATCCTGAAGCAGAGCAGCGTCGGCGTTCTCTTCACGAACCGATCGCACGTCCCCGCCGCCGGCGGCTCGAACCAGGCCGCGGGCGCCGACGCGGCGTTCACGTTCCTGAAACACCTGACGCTCAACGCCTACGCGGCGCGGACGCGCACGGCCGGCGTGCGCGGCAACGACGCCAGCTACCTCGCCCGGGCCGAGTGGATGGGCGACCGGTACGGCGCCGCGGCCGAGCACCTCGTGGTCGAAAAGAACTTCCGGCCCGAGGCGGGGTTCCTTCGCCGGGAGGACTTCCGGCGGAACTTCGGCATGGTCCGGTTCAGTCCGCGCCCGGCGAACGCGTCGACAATCCGGAAGCTCAGCTTCGAGGCCGCGGCGGACCGATTCGCCAACACGGCCGGGCGCCTGGAGACGCAGGAGATCCGCGCCGAGGCCGGCGTGGAGCTGCAGAACGGCGACGAGTGGCGCCTCGAGGGCCGGAACACGTACGAGCAGCTCGACGAGGCCTTCGAGATCACGGACGGCATCGTCCTCCCGGTCGGGGGCTACCGCTACAGCGAGCTCGAGGCGCGCTACATGACGGGCGGGGCCAGGCGCCTGACCGGCAGCTGGTGGGTGAGCGGCGGACGCTTCTACAGCGGCACGCGCAGGGAGGCCGGATACCGGGGGCGGCTGGGAATCACCCCGCGGATCGGCGTGGAACCCGGCGTGTCGTTCAACTGGGTGAAGCTGGCCGAAGGATCCTTCGTCGCCAGGCTGCTGACGGCCCGGATCAACTACGCCGTGTCCGCCCGGCAGGCCTTCTCGGCGCTCCTCCAGTACAACTCCGAGGGCAGCGTCGTTGGCGCCAACCTGAGGTTCCGCTGGGAGTTCAAGCCCGGGTCCGATGTGTTCATCGTCTACAACGAGGGGCGCGACACGACGCTCGGCATCCGGCGATCGGAGATGAGCAACCGGTCCTTCGCGATCAAGATCACGCGGCTGCTGAGGTTCTGAGATCCCGAGCGGGCCGCCGCGACCGACCCGGCGCGCGCGCACGCGTTGGCGCTAGGACGGGCAGCGGACGCCCGTGCCGCCGAGGCCGCAGTAGCCGCTCGGGTTCTTCGCCAGGTACTGCTGGTGGTGCTCCTCGGCGTAGTAGAAACCAGAGGCCGGGGCGATCTCCGTCGTAATCGGGCCGAACCCGGCCGCCCGAAGCCGCGCCTGGTACGCGTCGCGGCTGGCTCGCGCCGCGACGAGCTGCGCCTCCGTCGCGCCGTAGATCGCCGAGCGGTACTGGGTGCCCGCATCGGCGCCCTGGCGCATGCCCTGCGTCGGGTCGTGGCTCTCCCAGAAGACCCGAAGGAGCGCCTCGAAGGACACCGCGGCCGGATCGAAGACGATCAGCACGGACTCGGCGTGGCCGGTGAGGCCGGTGCACACGTCCTGGTAGGTCGGATTCGGCGTGAACCCCCCGGCGTAGCCCGCGGCCGTCGTGTAGACGCCGGGCACCTGCCAGAACCGGCGCTCCGCGCCCCAGAAGCAGCCCAGGGCGAAGAGCGCCGTCTCCAGGCCGGCCGGGAACGGCGGGGCCATGGGCGTCCCGAGCACCGCGTGCCGCGCGGGCACCGGCATGGGCGTCGCGCGCCCCGTCAGCGCGTCCTCGGGCTTCACCATCACCGCCGCATCCGGCTTCCTGCGCATGAGCCTGCTCCTGTCTTCTATGACGCTCCGCCTCCGGGATTGGATCTCGGCCGTCTCGCGTCCGGGCTCAGGCCCCGATGGCCGCGCGGGGCACGGCCGTCGTGCCACGCGCAGAAATCGAGGCCCGGCCCCGTGTCGCCGGGGTATCATCCCCCTCATGAGCGCGGAAGACGACGGCCCGAAGAGCGCGTACGAGCTGGCGATGGAACGGCTGCGGAAGCAGGACGCCGAATCCGGGGGCGGCCTGGCGCCGCTGACACCGCGCCAGCGCGCCGAGATTGCCGAGGTGCGGAGCTTCTACGAGGCCAAGTCCGCCGAGTGCGAGGTGCTCCACCAGTCGTCCATGCGGCGCACCCTCGAACCCGAGGCGCGCGCGGAGCTGGAAGCGCAGTACCGGCGCGAGCGCGAACGCCTGGCCTCGGAGCGCGACGGAAAGATCGAACGCATCCGCCGCGGCCCCGCATGACGCCGCGCGGCGGCGCGCCAGGCGGCGCGCGGCCTGGCCCCGGCCCGATCCCGGCTCCGACTCGGCCGCGCCGCCTTCCCGGGCCCGGCGGAGTGCGCCCGTGTTGAACCGGTTCTTCGCCATCGCCAGCCGCGGGTCGTCCGTGCGCCGCGAGGTGCTCGGCGGCGTCACGACCTTCGTCACGATGGCCTACATCATCGTGGTGAACCCGGCCATCCTCAGCGCCGCGGGGATCCCCGTCGGCCCCGGCACCGTGGCCACGATCCTGAGCGCGGCGTTCGGCTCGATCCTGATGGGCCTGTACGCGAACCGGCCGATTGCCGTCGCGCCCTACATGGGCGAGAACGCCTTCATCGCGTTCGGCCTGATGGCCCTCGGCGCGACGTGGGAGCAGCGCCTCGGCTCGGTGTTCGTGGCGGGCCTCATCTTCCTCCTGCTGACCGCGCTCCAGGTGCGATCCAAGCTGGCCCACGCGATTTCGCCGAGCCTCAAGCACAGCTTCGCGGCCGGCATCGGCCTGTTCCTCGCGCTCATCGGCCTCTACGAAACCGGCATCGTCACAAGCGGCGCGGCAGGCCTGCCCGCGTCGGCGCTGGCGGTCCCCGGGCAGACGCTGCTGAGGGCCCCGGACGTGCCGCTCAAGATCGGCGCCTTCCACGATCCGCAGGTCCTGCTGGCCGTCGGAGGCTTCGTCGCCATCGCCGGGCTGATGATGCGGAAGGTCAACGGGGCGATCCTGATTGGCATGGCCGCTGCGGCCGCGGCCGGGTCAGCCATGGGCTTCACCCCCGCGCCGGACTCGCTCGTGGCGCTGCCGTTCACGGGCGAGTACACGCTCGCGCCGATCGCGCTCCACCTGGACGTTGCGGGCGTGCTGCGGCTGAGCTTCCTGCCGGTCCTGCTGACGCTGGTGCTCATGTCGTTTCTCGACACGCTCGGGACGCTGGTCGGCGTGGGGGCCGCGGGCGGCATGCTCGACGAGGACGGCAACTTCCCGCAGGTGGAGAAGCCGATGCTGGTCGACGCGCTGGCGTGCGTGTTCGCGTCGCTCGTCGGATCGTCGACCAGCGGCGCGTACATCGAGTCCGCGGCCGGCATCCGCGAAGGCGCGCGCACGGGGCTGGCGGCCGTCGTCACCGGGTTGCTGTTCCTGGCGTCGCTGTTCCTGCTGCCGCTGGCCGGCCCGCTCCAGCAATCGGGCTACGCGTACGGACCGGCGCTCGTGGCCGTTGGCATGCTGATGCTCGGGTCCGTCCGGAAGATCGACTTCGACGACCTGACCGAGGCGCTCCCGGCGTTTGCGTGCATCGCGCTCATGGTGTTCACCTACAACATCGCGAACGGCCTGACCGCCGGGCTCGTGCTCTACCCGGCGGCGAAGATCGCGGCCGGCCGCGCGCGCGAACTCAGCCGGGGCAGCGTGGCGCTCGCCCTCCTCTGCCTGACGTACTTCGTCTTCGGGCTGCCGCACTGAACGAACCAGGGACCAGGGAGCGGGCGCCAGGGGCTGGTCAGGTGCGCCGCCACGCTGGCAGGGCGCTCACGCAGCCACGCAGCGGGGCGAGTCACGCGGGCCCGTTGAGCGTCCACCCACGCGGCGACAGCCGCGTCGAACTGGCGCCTGGCGCCGAGCCCCAGGCCCTAGGCGCCTAGAACCTGCTCCACAAGTACTGGTTCGTCACTTCGTGGTGGAACTGGACCTCGGAGGTCTTGATGACGGACCCGAGGGCCTTCGGGCACCGATCGGCGGACAACTGCTTCACCTCGGCGTACTTGGCCTGCACGTTCGCGCCGAGCAGCTCGGTCACGAGCGCGCTCGCCTTGAAATGGCGAATGGCGTCGTAGATGTTGTCGGGCAGGAACCGGGTGCGCGCGCGCCTCGTCTCCGTGTCGGCCTCCTCGGGCAGCGGCCCCTCGAGCCCCGTCCTCACCAGGCTGTAGAGGGCAAGATACGGGTTGGCATCCGGGGCGATGGAGCGGATCTCGAGGCGCGCCGACTTCGCGTCGGCCAGCGGAATGCGGATCATCGCGCTCCGGTTCACCGGCGACGCCTTGATCTGGTTCGGCGCCTCGTAGCGGGGATCGAGCCGCCGGTACGCGTTCACGCTCGGGTTCAGAATCAGGCAGATGTCGTTGGCGCTCGCCAGGATGCGCTCCACGAAGCCCCAGCCGGCCGCCGACAGCCCTTCCTCGCCCCGCGCGTCGTGGAACAGGTTCACCTGGCCCCGCGCCAGCGACAGGTTCGTGTGCATCCCGCTGCCGTTGACGCCCGTCACCGGCTTGGGCAGGAACGACGCGGTCATGTCGAGCTGCTGCGCCACCTGGCGGCAGACGAGCTTGTAGAGCTGCACCTGGTCCGCCGCCACGCACGCCTCCGTGTGGGCGTAGTTCATCTCGAACTGCGACGGCGCGACCTCCGGGTGGTCCTTCTCGTTGCCGAACCCCAGCGCGCGCTGCGCCTCGGCCGAGCGATCGATGAACTGCCGCAGCGCATCGCCCGGCAGCGAATGGTAATAGCCGCCCGTGGAAATGAACTCGAACGCGCCCGTCACGTGATACTGCCGCTCCGCGTCCCGCCCCTTGAACAGGAAGCCCTCGATCTCGTTCGACGCGTGGATGAGCGTCCCCCCCAGCCCGAACAGCTCGTCCGCGTACTGCTTCAGCCGGCTCCGCATGTCGGCCCCGTAGCGCGAGCCGTCCCGTTCCAGCACTTCGCCGAACACCAGGACCTTGCCGGGCCCGAAGATGTCCGACGGCAGCCAGTAGAACGCCGGCCAGTCCACCGCCAGCCGCAGGTCCGACTCCGCCTGCTGCGCGAACCCCCTGATCGACGAGCCGTCGAAGGTGAGACAGTCGCCCGCCTTCAACAGGAACTTCTTGTCGTAGTCCAGCATGTGAAAACGGCCTTCGAGGTCCGTGAAACACACCGTCACGGCCTTGATCCGCTTCTCGTCAGTCAGGTACCTCAGCCGCTCCTCGCGAACCTGACCCGGGTCGGCCCGATCCAGCCGCTGCTGCTTCGAGGCCAGATTCAACTCCTCGAGCCGGTCGTACGGAATCTCCAGAAAGGTCCTGAGGGGCGCGCCGTCCATAGACAGACTCCATTACGTGGTCGTTGTTGTCGTTAAATCTCGCGGAGATTAACATAAAATCCGGGATGGTAAATACAAATATCAACAGAATTGGTTTATCTGTGGGGTTTTAGGCGGAGAACGAGCGTCGGCGGGATCGGCTAGGTCAGCCGGGCGAGCGTGACATCGACCGTCCGGCTTCTCTTCGCAGCCTGCTGCCACTGCACGAGAATCGGGCTCTGGTAGGTCCCCTGGACGATGAGGCCGCGGCCGGGCGTGTCGGAGTCCGACACCAGCAGGTTGACCGTTCGCTTGAGCCGGAGCAGGCGTTCGGCGGGCACGGCCATCGCCCGCGCCACCATCCGCTCGATGACGCTCTCGTTCAGGCCGAGCGAGTCCACGATCCGGTTGATGAGCCTGACGATGTCGTACTTGGCGTAGTCGCGGGTCTTGGCGGGAATCGAGCGGGGATCGGCGAAGGCATGCCGGCCCTTCTCGATCATGAATCTGAACGGGTTGTGGAGCACTTCCAGCAGGTCGTGCCGCATCAGGAGCGTCTCGTACTCGTTCACCGTGAGGCCCGCCTGCCGCTCTTGCGGAGCCAGCTCGATGCGCAGCCGTCCCTTGGTCACGCCGTAGCGCGCGATGGCCTCCTCGAGCATCTGGTAGAACCCGATCTGCGGATCCCGCAGGTTCACCGAGTCCATCGGGTGCGCGGACACCGGGACGGTGACCTGCGCCCGCCAGACGGGCACCTCGTGGTTGTAGGCCAGCACCGTCGTCTGGCGCTGCCTGGGCCCGCCGTTGGTCACCCCGTCGAGGTCCACGAACCACACGGGCCCGCCGCCCGCCCGGTACGACACGCACGTGCGCAGCCCCGCCGCCATGAACGCGAGGTGGGAATCGGCGTTCCGGGGCTCGACGGCCCGCTGGTCCTCGCTCAGCTCGGTGCGCAGCTCCAGCTTGTCGTGCTCGTAGCCGGCGTCCTCGGGAAACACCGACCGGAAGGCGTCCACGTAGAGGCCGACGCCGTTCTGGGCGCGGCGCGTCAGGCGGGCGGCCAGGGCCTGCTCGAGGTAGCCGGCGGTCGTATGGAGGGAGACGTAGTACGCCCGGGGGAACTCGGCCAGCACATCGCCGTGGGCGGACTGGAGCCGGCTCCTGACGTCGATTGCGTCAAACCGCGCTCGAGGTTGCAAGGCGACCGTGAATTCCGCCGGTTCGTGCGGCATAGGGCGCAACTATCCATAATACTTCTTCACCGGCTCCGATGCACGGAATTAGACTGGAAGGCGATGAGCACCCCTCGCGAGTGGTCGTTCGGCGAAGAGCTGGCCCACAGCCTCACGCACGGCGCCGGCCTGGTCCTGGGCGTCGCGGGGCTGGTCTTCCTCGTCATCCTGGCCGCCCGCACCGGCGACCCCTGGCGGATCGCGGCCTGCACGGTCTATGCGGTCACGCTGGTCCTGCTCTACGCCGCCTCCACGCTCTACCACGCCCTGTCGCCCACCCGGGCCAGGCGCGTGCTCCAGATCGTCGACCACTCGGCCATCTTCCTCCTGATCGCCGGCACCTACACGCCCTTCGCCCTCGTCAACCTGCGCGGGCCCTGGGGCTGGGCGCTGTTTGCCGTCGTCTGGTCGCTGGCGGCTCTCGGCATTGCCGCCAAAGCGGTGTTCGGCACGCGCTGGCCGGCGCTCTCGACGGCGTTCTATCTCGGCATGGGCTGGACGGTGCTCGTCGCCCTGAAGCCGCTCGTCGAGCACGTCGCTCCCGGCGGCATCGCCTGGCTGGCGGCGGGCGGCCTGGCCTACACCGGTGGCGTGGCCTTCTATGCCTGGGACCGCCTCCGCTACGGCCACGCCGTCTGGCACGTGTTCGTCCTCGCCGGCAGCGCCTGCCACTACGTCGCGGTAGCCCGGTACGTCGTCTGACCGGCGCGCGGGCGGCCTCCTCCGCAGGACCCGCGCCGTCCTCCCAGCCCGCCAGCCTCTCCCCGCGCGGCCTGCGGCTCGGCCCGGAACACCCAGCCGTCGCTGGCCGCGAAGTTCACGGCGGAGCAGATGAGGACGCTCGCGAGGTTCGCCGGCAGGTAGTGCACGCCACAGCCGTGGACCAGGATGGCCATCAGCACGGCGCCGCCCGCGAGGGACACGCCGCCGTTCGCCAGGTTGAACCGCAGGAGCCGCCCGAGAAGCGCCCTCGGCCCAGCCGGCCGGTCCGCCCAGGTCCACCTGACGTGCCACGCGAAGTTGTGCAGCACGGCCGCCTCGGTGGCCACGAGCGTCGCCGGCACGACGGGCATCTCCGTCCTCCCGGCCAGGAGCCACAGGACGGCCGTCTGCAGCGCGAAGCCAAGCGCGCCGACGGCGGCAAAGATGCCCGCTCGCGAGACGGTCTTCACCGGACGGTCTCCTCGCGATAGAGGGCGCTCACGTTGCGGGCGACGTTGACCGTGAACGCCACGATCAGGCCGGCCGACACGGCCACGCCGATGACGTCGAACAGGCGGCACGGGCCGAGGCCAGGGATGGGCACCATCCCGCCGCCCAGCAGCGACAGGGCCGCCGCGGCAATCAGGATGCGGAGCTCCGTGGGGCCAAGCCACATGAAGGACAGGCGGAACACCTTCCTCGCGTTCGTGGCGAGAAACGACTCGCCGGCCACGAGGAGCCACAGCGCCAGGGTGGACACGGCCAGCAGCGGGTGCATGTAGCCGGAGAGGGCGAGGCCCGCCAGCATCATCGACGTGCCGGCGATGTCCACGACGTGATCCACGTAGTACCCGTAACGCGGGCGCTGTTTGTTCCGGACCCGCGTCACGGTGCCGTCGAGGCTGTCGCCGAGCCAGTTCAGGAACAGGAACAGCACCACCAGGGGCAGCCCCGCGCCGGGGGACGAGCGCGCCAGGACGAACGACGCGGCGACGCCGGCCATGGACGCAAAGCCGAGGGCCGTCAGGTGGTCGGAATTGATCCGCGCGGGCAGTCTCGACGCCATCCACACGAGGGCCTGCTTCTCGGCGCGCGCGAGCAGGCTGCCGTGGACGCGCGTGTGGCCGGCCAGGCGGGCCGAAGCGGTTTCGATGGTCGTTGCTGACGCGCGCATCGGATCCTCCTCCGGCGGCACATGCGGCCGCCGTCACCCGGGAATGCGCAGACGGCGCCCGAAACGGCTCACGCGGGAGCGCGCGAGGCCGGGCGCTCCGCGTCGAGCCGGAGGCCGGGCTGGTATACTTCGCGCAACTACGGCCCTGGGGGACTCGCGCTGATGACCACGCGCCCATCGATCCGCTTCGGCGTTCACTTCCGCCTGCGCCATGCTGCGGCGGTCGCGGCCCTTGCGGCCGCGGGGATCGCGCTGGGCCCGGCTCGCGGCCCCGTGCGCGCCCACGCGGCCGCCGCGGCGCCGGCATCCGCCGCCGCGGCGGGCCAGGCCGCGCAGGACCCGAACGCCGTGATCAACCCCGTGATGTTCCAGGGGTTGCGCTTTCGCTCCGTCGGACCGCACCGCGGCGGCCGCGTCACCGCCGTTGCCGGCGTGCGCCAGCAGCCGTGCACGTTCTACATGGGCGCCACGGGCGGCGGCGTCTGGAAGACGACCGACTGCGGCTCGTCATGGCTGCCCATCAGCGACGGCCAGATCGACACCGGTTCGATCGGCGCCATCGCCGTGTCCGAATCGAACCCGGACATCGTCTGGGTGGGGACCGGGAGCGCGGCCATCCGGAGCAACGTCATCATCGGACGCGGCGTCTACAAGTCCACCGACGCGGGCCGCACCTGGCAGTACGCCGGGCTGAAAGACGCCGGCCAGATCGGCTCCATCGCCATCCACCCGACCAACCCGGACATCGTCTGGCTGGCGGCGATGGGCTCGCCGTACGGGCCGACCGACCGGCGGGGCGTCTTCAGGACGACGAACGGCGGGCGGGAGTGGGCGCGCGTCCTGACGGTCAACCGCGAGACCGGCGCGCGCGTCGTCGCGGTCAACCCGGCGAACCCGAACGAGGTCTTCGCCGGCATGTACCGCGGCTTCCGCAAGGGCTGGGACATCGTGAGCGGCGGGCCGGCCGACGAAGGCGGCATCTACAAGTCCACCGACGGCGGCGAGACCTGGGGCCACCTGCGCGTCGGGCTCCCGATGAAGCTCATCGGCAAGATCGACATCGACATCGCGCGAAGCAAGCCGAGCACGATCTACGCCATGGTGGAAGCGCCCGGCCAGGAAGGCGGGCTCTACAAGTCCACCGACAGCGGCGACACGTGGGCGCTCGTCAACAACAGCCAGCGGCTGCGCGCCCGGCCGTTCTACTTCCACTACGTGGACGTCAACCCGAACGACGAGCACGAGGTGTGGGTGAGCGAGGTCGGGCTCTGGAAGTCCACCGACGGCGGCCGCACGTTCTCGCAGGTGCCGACGCCGCACGTCGACAACCACGGCCTCTGGTTCAACCCCGACCTCCCGGGCTACGCCGTCGCGTGCAATGACGGCGGCGCCACCGTGACGCGCGACGGCGGCGCGACGTGGTCGTCGATCCTGAACCAGCCGACGGGCGAGTTCTACATGGTCTCGGTGGACGAGCAGTTCCCGTACCGGCTGTACGGCCCGCAGCAGGACAACACGACCGTCGTGGTGCCGAGCCTGCCGCCCGTGGCCTGGGGCCTCGACTCGCCGGTCCAGGCCTGGGGCCAGGTGGCCGGCTGCGAGACGGGCCAGGTCTGGCCCAGGCCCGACGGGTCGATCGTCTGGGGCGCCTGCAAGGGGCAGGTCGGCCGCTACGTGACGGCCACGGGGCAGGAGCAGCAGTACTGGGTCTACCCGCAGAACCGCTACGGACACAACCCGAAGGACATCAAGTACCGGTTCCCGCGGCAGACGGTCGTCTACCTCTCGCCGCACGATCCGAAGACGATCTACCAGGCCTCGCACATCGTGCACCGCTCCGTGGACGAGGGCGTGACGTGGGAGACCATCAGCCACGACCTGACGGCCTACGAGCCGGACAAGCAGATCACGCCGGGCACGCCGATCACGCGCGACATCACGGGCGAGGAGGTCTACAGCAGCCTCTACGCCTTCGTCGAATCGCGCCTCGAGCCGGGCGTCCTGTGGGCCGGCTCGAACGACGGGCCCGTGCACGTCTCGCGCGACGCCGGGAAGAGCTGGCGCCGGGTCACGCCGCCGGACCTGCCGCCGGGCGGGCGCGTGCAGACGATCGAGGACTCGCCGCACCGCAAGGGCTCGGCCTACATCGCCGTCTACCGCTACCTGCGCGAGCACGATCTGGAGCCGTACATCTACGCCACGGCCGACTACGGCGCCACCTGGACGCGCCTGACCGACGGCCGGAACGGCATTCCCGGAGACCACCCGACGCGCGTCGTGCGCGAGGATCCGTCGAGGGAGGGCCTGCTCTACGCGGGAACCGAGTTCGGCCTGTTCGTGTCGTTCGACAACGGCCGCCACTGGCAGCCGCTGCAGCAGAACCTCCCGCACACGCCGGTGACCGACATCCGCGTCCACCGCCAGGATCTCGTGCTCTCGACGATGGGCAGGGGGTTCTGGATCCTGGATGACGTGACGCTGCTCCAGCAGCTGGCGGCGCGGCACGAGCTGGTCATGCATTCGGAGGGCTACCTCTTCCAGCCGCGCGACGCCTGGCGGATGCGCTACCGGCCGACGGGCGGATCGGCCGGTCAGCCCGAGTACCCGCCGCCGGGCGCGATCATCGACTACTACCTCGCAGGAGAGCCGGCGGGGGAGGTGAAGCTCGAGATCATGGACGGCAAGCGCGGAGTGATCCGGACGCTGTCGGCCGGCGGCGGAGCGGGCAGCGCGGCCGGAGCGCCCGGCCAGGCGGCGGGCCAGCAGACGGGCCCGGCGGCGCCGCCGCGGCGCGGGCGCGCAGGCGCCGCGCTGCCCAGGCGGGCGTGGCACAACCGGTTCGTCTGGGACCTCAGGCTGGAGGGGAGCGGAGGCTCGCCCGGCCCGCTGGCGGTTCCCGGCTCGTACCTGCTGCGACTGTCTGTGGGCGAGTGGAGCCAGACGCGCACGATCGAGGTGCGCATCGACCCGCGCGTCGCGGCGGCGGGCGTGACGCTGGCGGACCTGCAGGAGCAGCTCGATCTCGCGCTGGCGATCCGCGACGCGATGTCGGGCGCATCGGCGCTGGCCTCGAAGATCGCCGCCGCCGGGCAGGCGGCCACGGCGAACGCCGCCTCGGCGCGGGCGCTGCAGTCGCTCCATGGCCGCCTCGTCACGGCCGGCGGCGCGTACCCGCAGCCGATGCTCATCGACCAGCTGGCCAACGTGGCGCTGATGATCTCCCAGGCCGATCAGAAAGTCGGCCGCGACGCGTTCGCGCGGTTCGAGGACCTGTCGAAGGAGCTGGCCGCCGTCGAAGCCGAGGCCGCCAGGCTCGGGATCCGCTGAAGGAGGGCGGTTCGCAGAAGCAGCGAGGCTGCTGACGAAAGGAGGCGGGCGTGGCCGCGATCCGCACGGGAAGAGGAGCGGCGGTGGCGGTTGTGTGCCTCGCCGGCGCAACGGCCGCCGGCCTGTGGTGTGGCGGGCCGCCGCCGGCGCAGCCGGCCACGGCGCCGGACGCCTCGTTCTCGGCCGCCCGGGCCGTCCGTCTCGTCGAGCGAATCGCCGAACGCCCCCACCACGCCGGATCGGCGGACCACGGCCGCGTGCGCGATCTGCTCATCGCCGAGTTCGCCGCGCTGGGCGCGGCCGTCGAGCGGCAGGCTGCAACGGTCCTTGTGGGCACCGTCGAGGCCCGCGCCGCGCGCGTCGAGAACCTGATCTTCCGCCTGCCGGGCACGGCCAGCACCGGCGCCGTCCTGCTCGTCGCGCACTACGACTCGGTCGCCGCCGGGCCCGGGGCCGCCGACGATGGCGCCGGGGTGGCGGCGATTGCCGAGACGGTGCGGGCGCTTCGGGCCGGCCCGCCCCTGGCGAACGACGTCATCGCGCTCGTGAGCGACGCCGAGGAATTCGGCATGCTCGGCGCGCGCGCGTTCGCCACGGGGCACCCTCGGGCGAAAGACGTGCGGATGGTCCTGAACCTCGAGGCCCGGGGGACGAGCGGGCCTCTCCAGTTGTTCGAGACGAGCGCGGGAAACGGCGGCGTCGTGGCCGCCTGGGCGGCGGACGCCCCGAGGCCGACCGGATCGTCGCTGGCGTACGAGGTCTACAGGCGGCTTCCCAACGACACGGACTTCTCCGTGCTCAAGAAGCTCGACACGGCGGGGTTGAACCTCGCCTTCATCGGGAACCCCGAGCGCTACCACACCCCGCAGGACACGCCCGCCGCGCTCGACCTCCGCAGCCTGCAGCACATGGGAGACACGACCCTCGCGCTGGCGCGCCGGTTCGGCGGCATGGATCTCGGCCGGCTGCGGGCCCGCGACGCGGTGTTCTTCTCGCTCCCCGTCCCGGGCATGGTGGTGCGCTATTCCAGCCTGCTGGCCCTGCCGCTGGCGGCGGCGGCGTGCGGCCTCATGGCGATTGCCTTCCTCCGGGCGCGGCGCCGGCGCGAGACGAGCATTCCCGGGGCGCTCGTGGCGGCGGTCCTGTTCGCCGCCTTCGCGGCGGCCTCGACCGCCGTCGGCTGGAGGTTCGGCCGCTGGTCGCACGCGCTGCACGCCCGCTGGATGGGCGGCGGCAGCGTGGTCTGGATCGCGGCGTGGACGGGCGCCCTCGTGGGCTCGATCGCGACGGCCTGGTGCGCGCTGTACGCCGCCCTCCGGAAGGTGTTTGCCGCGCATTCGATCGCGTTCGGCGCGATGCTGGTGCTCGCCTGCGCCGAACTGGCCCTCGCGTGGTTCGTCGTCGGCGCCAGCTACGTGCTCGTGTGGCCCCTCGCGGGCGCCGCGCTGGCGGCCATGGCCCTTCGGGCCGCGTGGGACATCCCGCCCGGGGCCGGTCCGGCGCGGGCGCTTGTCATCACGGCCTTCGGCCTGCCGGCGGTCCTCGTCCTGTGGCCTCTCGTCGGGATGCTCTTCACGGCGATGGGCCTGTCGCCGCAGGGCGGCGCGGCCATGGGCGCCGTCGCGGCGTGCGCGCTCGGCGCGCTCGCGGTCCCGCTCGAGGTCGTCGCCCAGGGGCGGCGGTGGTGGCCGGCCGCGCTGGCGCTGGCCGCGACGATCGCCAGCCTGGCGGCGGGCATGGCGGGCAGCCGCTACTCGGAGCGTTTCCCGAGGGCCGTCAACGCGTACTACGCGCTGCACGCCGACACGCGGGCCGCGCACTGGGCGGTGCAGTCCGTGTCGGCGGGCCGGCCCGAGCCGTCGGGCCGGGACGGCTGGCCGGACCAGTGGGCGAGGCAGTATGTGGGGGATGAGCCGCACCCGGGCAGGCCCTACTCGCTCGTGCCGCCCTGGTCCACCCTGGAGGGCACGCCCGGCTTCCTCACGGCCGGGGCGCCGCTCCTCGATCTTCCGGCGCCGCGCGCCTCGCTCCTGTCGAGCGCGCGCTCCGAGGGGGGCCGGACCGTGAGGATTCGCGTGTTCCCCGCCCGCGAAGGGCGCGTGCTCTCCGTCTGGGTGCACGGTTCGCAGGTGCTCGACGCGGCCGTGGACGACCTGCGGATCGCGGGGCCGATGCCGGCCAGGCGCGAGAACGACACGGCGTGGAGCCTGGACTACGTCAACGCGCCCGCGCCGGGAATCGTCCTCACCCTCGTCCTCAGGGACGCCCGGCCCCTCACCGTCGCCGTGCTGGATCGCACGGCCGGCCTGCCCGCCGTCCCCGGCCGCGCGTTCGCGCCGCGCGCCGCGACGGTGACGCCCATCCAGTTCGGCGACCAGACCGTCGTGCGGCGCACGTACGTGTTCTGACCGTGGCGGGCCGGGTGCGCCGGGCCCAGGGTGGGCTGGAGGGCGTGCGCGAGCGCGAGCGTGAGCGTGAGGGCGCGAACGGGCCTGGTTAAAGCAGGTGGGCGAGGTGGGCGGTGCGGTCGTTGACGAGGTCCCTCAGTTCGCGATACATGTCCGCGTTCACCGCCTCGGCGTACGGAAGGATGCACGTGCGCGTCTGCGAGGTGTAGCGCTCGACGAACGCGCGGTCGTGCACGAAGCCCAGACCGACGAGGTTGCTGATGCGGTCGGCGAGCTTCAGCTGCTTCGCCCGGAAGCTCCCCGTCTGCATGATGCGCAGCAGGTAGTCGCTCTTCGGCTCGCGGACGCCGTTCGTCTCGCGGATCGTCACTTCCGCGACGAGATCGTAGACGGCCGGCCCGTCGGCGTCGATTGTGGCGATGGTGTCCCGGTTCACCCACGGCTCGTGGCCGAGCTCCTCGTACAGGTCGTGCACGACGGACGCCTTCAGGAGGATGGGGTCGATGATCTTGTAGTCGAGGAGGATGGCCATCGTGCTCATCTGGTGGCGGAACATGTTGCTGCCCGCCTTGCGGGGCCGGTCGATCATGGCCATCGCCTTCACGATGTAGGGTGCGAGGGTCAGCTCCTTGAGGCTGCGTTCAACGGGTCCGAGATCCATCGGGCGTCACTCTTCCTTGGCGCAAGAGTCTACTGCAAAACCGGCCCGGATCCCTACCAGACGCTCCCGATCTTGTCGGCGAGCATGGCGACGCTCAGCGCGTAGGTATTGGCGCAGTTGTAGGCGAGCAGCGCCTCGTAGTTCGCGTACACCAGGAAGGCGCGGGCGTCGACGCGCACGAGGGAGGCGGGCAGCTCGCTCCGGGGCAGCTGGGCGCCGCTGCGCTGGGTCACGCCCATCGAGCGCCAGGCCGACAGCGGACGCGGCTCGCTCATGTCGCGCAGGGCGCGGCACGGAGAGGCCAGGCGCAAGGGCACCTCGGCCGCCGCGCGGGCCGCCACGGCGTCGACGAGCCGCACCTCGCGCCCCCAGCGCGTCCCCGGCACCCAGCCGTGGGCCTTCAGATAGTTGGCGATCGACGCGAAGACGTCGGGCAACGAGCGCCAGATGTCACGCCGGCCGTCGCCGTCGCCGTCTGCGGCATAGGCCAGGTAGCTCGAGGGCATGAACTGGACCTGGCCCATCGCCCCGGCCCACGATCCCGCGAGGGCGTCGGGCCCGATCTCGCCGCTGTCCAGGATCCGCAGCGCCGCAAGCAGCTCCTTGCGGAACAGCTCCTCTCGGCGCCCGTCGTAGGCCAGCGTCGCCAGCGCAGGAATCGTCGGCCTCACGCCCTGGAACCGGCCGAAGTTCGACTCCAGGCCCCAGATGGCCACGACAATCGACGCCGGGACGCCGTACCGGGCCGTCACGCGCGCAAGCTCGGCCCGGTTCTTCCTGGCTTCCGCCCGCGCCGTCCGGATGACGCGCGGCGTCAGCCGGCGCCGCAGGTACAGGTTGAGGTCGAGCGTTGCCTCCGCCTGCGTCCGATCGCGCTCGACGACGATGGGGAGCCGTTCGACCGAGCCCAGCGCGGCGTCAACCGTCCGCTGGCTGATGCCCTGCGACAAGGCCTCGGCGCGCAGGTCGGCCAGCCAGGCGTCGAAGGAGACGGCCGGAGCCTGGGGCGGCTGCTCGCCAGGCAGCGCGGGGGAACCCAGGGCGACGGCAATCAGGCACGACAGGGCAGCGAAGAGCGGCGGCCGCACGGTCCTTTGATCTTGTCAGATACAGGCCGGAACGGGGTCAGATCTACATTTTTTCAGATCTGACCCCGACGGCCGCTGGCCCGCTACCTGGAGAGACTCGCAGCGAACTGCCGCAGGCGCTCGCGGAGCCGTCCGGCGATGTCCGGGTGGTCGCGCAGGACGTCGAAGCGCTCCGCCGGGTCGAGCGACAGGTCGTAGAGCGCCTCGACTGGCGCCCCCTGTTCCGGAAACGTCAGGCGCAGCTTCCAGCGCGTGTCGCGGATGCCCTCCGGCCTGGCGCTGCCGCTGCTGAAGTAGACGAACGAATCCCGCGGCGACGGGCCCTTGCCCTCGAGCACCGCGCGGACGTCAACGCCGTCGATGGCCGCCCGGGCCGGCAGCCGCCCGCCCGCGGCGGCGGCCACCGTCGGCAGCACGTCGAGGCCCGTGACCAGCTCGGAGCTGACCGAGCCGGCGGGAATGCGCCCGGGCCAGCGAGCCAGGAACGGCACGCGCGTGCCGCCCTCCCAGCTCGTGGCCTTGCTGCCGCGCAGCGGGCCGGCGCTGCCGGCGTCGGTCGGCACGATGCGGCTGTCTGCGAACATCCGCGCGGGCATTTCCATCCAGGGCCCGTTGTCGCTCGTGAAGATGACCAGCGTCTCGCGCTCGAGGCCGCTCCGGGCCAGCTCGTCGAGCACCTCGCCCGTGCTCCAGTCGAGCATCTCGATGACGTCGCCATAGCGTCCGCCCGCGGACCGGCCCGCGATGCTCGCCGGCACGCCGAGCGGCACGTGCGGCATCGAGTGCGCCAGGTAGAGGAAGAACGGCGCGGCCTGGTTGTCGCGGATGAACGACAGCGCCTCGGCCGTGTACCGCCCGGTGAGCGCCGAGTTGTCCACCTCGCCGTCGAGCGGGCGCAGGCCGCGGTACAGGCGCAGCGGCACGTCGGTCTGGACCCACGGCGGGATCATGTCGTTGCTGTACAGCAGGCCGAAGTACGAGTCGAACCCGTGCTCGGTGGGGAGGTGGCCCGGCCGGTCGCCGAGGTGCCACTTGCCGACGATCCCGGTCCGGTAGCCCGCCGCCTTCAGCACCTCCGCCAGGGTCGTTTCGGCGGCGGCGATGCCTGTCCTGCTGCCCGGCATCAGGGCCCCCGTGATGCCCGCGCGGACGGAGTAGCGGCCGGTCAGCAGGCTGAACCGCGAGGCCGAGCAGACAGGCTCGGCGGCGTAGTAGGACGTCAGCTTGACGCCTTCGGCCGCCAGGCGATCGAGGCGCGGGGTCTTGATGGTGGGGTGCCCGTAGACGCCGAGGTCGCCGTAGCCGAGATCGTCGGCGACGATAAGGACGATGTTCGGAGGACGAGGCCCCGAGGCGGGCCCGGTCTGCGCGCCGGGCACGGCCGGCGCGAGCAGGCTCAGCACGGCAGCGAGCGGCAGGATCGTGCGCATGGGCGCATGGTACACCTGATTCGGGAGCGGCGATCGGCGCGCGGCGAGAGGGAGCGGCGCGCGGCGAACGGGGAGCGGGAGATCCCGGCGGCTGAACCCAGAACCCCGAATCCCAATCTCCGGGTGTATAGTCATCGCATGGCACGCACTGCAAACGCCGCGACGGCCGGCATCGGGTTCGGCACCGCCCTTGCCATCACCATCTCGTGGAGCGTGAACAAGTCGCTCCTCTGGGCCATCATTCACGGCCTCTTCTCCTGGCTCTACGTGCTCTACTACGCCCTGACGCGGTGAGCCCGATGCCCGGGCCCGGGGTCAGATCTACAGATTTTTAGATCTGACCCCAATGGCGCTTCCCATGTCCTTGTCCGCACGCCAGCTCGCGCAGGCGATCGACCACACGCTCCTGAAGCCGGAGGCGACCCCGGCCGACATCGAGCGGCTGTGCGCCGAAGCCAGGAGGCACCGCTTCTGGTCCGTCTGCGTGAACCCGTCCTACGTCGCGCTCTGCCGCCGGCTCCTCGGCCGGAGCTCCGTGCGCGTCTGCACGGTCGTGGGGTTTCCGCTCGGCGCCCTGCCGCCGGCCGCCAAGGCCTGGGAGGCGGCCCGCGCCATCCGCGACGGCGCGCGCGAGATCGACATGGTCGTCAACCTCGGCGCGCTGAAGGGCGGAGACGAGGCGCTCGTCCTGCGCGACATCCGGGCCGTCGTGCGCGCGTGCCGCGCCGGGCGGGCGCTCTGCAAGGTGATCATCGAGACGGCGCTGCTGACGGACGCCGAGAAGATCCGCGCCTGCGGGTTGTGCGTGAAGGCGGGCGCCGGCTACGTGAAAAGCTCCACCGGCTTCTCGACCGGCGGCGCCACGGCGGCCGACATCGCCCTGATGTCGCGCGCCGTCGCCGGGCGCGGGCTCGGCGTGAAGGCCTCGGGCGGCATCCGCACCTACGACGACGCCGTCGCCATGATCGAGGCGGGCGCCACGCGCCTTGGGACGAGCGCGAGCGTCAGGATCCTGGAGGAGGCGCGGGCCCGCGCGGCGCTCAGGACGAGGTGATGTAGTTCACGAGCTGGCCGATCACGAAGTGCTGCTCGTTCACCACGGCCTTGACGGCGTCGCGGATCGAGATCACGCCCAGGACCTCGCCGCCCTCCACGACCGGCAGGTGGCGGATGTGCTGGTCGTCCATGAGCGCCATGCACTGGTCGGCCGACCAGGTCGTGTCGACGGTCACCACCCTGGCGGTCATCAGCGTGCCGACCGGGACCTCCTTCGACACCAGGCCACGCAGCGCCACCTTCCGCGCGTAGTCGCGCTCGGTGAAGATGCCGGCGAGCCGCGCGCCGTCGGTGACGAGGACGGCGCCGACGTTGTGCTCGGCCATGCGCTGCAGGGCCTCGAACACGGTCGTGGACGGGGACACCGAGATGACGGGGCCCCTTCCGGCGATCATCTGGCGGACGGTGACGGGCACTGACGGCCTCCTTCGCGCCTGCCGGCGGGCCGGCCGCGCGGCGGCGCGTTGGCTGACTGGCGAGCGGGATCGCAGGATACCCGCTACCACTCGAACCGGTCAATCAGCTCGGGCGGGCCGCCGCCGAGCGTGTCGGCCTTGCCGATGGTCCAGGCCTCGACCCGCCCGTCGGTGCGCACGCGGAGCCGGACGAAGTGCTTGAAGCCGGGATGGCCGAGCACGGCGTAGGCCTGGTGGTGCTCGAGCCCGGTCACGACCAGCGTCAACAGGTAGTGGCCGATGACGAACGGCCCCGCGAACGCGGAGAGCGCGACATCGAGCAGGGCCGACGCCGGCTGCGGCAGCAGGCGCGAGAGCGCCCAGGCGGCGCCGAGGGGCACCAGGGCGAGGACGGCAGCGTGGGCCGCGGCGACGCCGAGCGTGGCCCACGGCCGCTCGCGGCGCTTCGGCACCGCTTCCCACATGATGAGGAGGGCGAGGGCGGCCACGAGCCCGGACGCGATCCAGCCCGGCAGCGCGCCTCGGCGGAAGGCCCACAACTGCAGCGCCGCCAGCGCCGCGCAGAGCGCGTGCAGCATCAGGCCGCCGGTCCCCGCCACCAGCCTGAACGGCACGTGCGCCGCCAGCCGGCGGCTCGTCGCCTGGTCCGGGAAGGCGCAGGCCGGCTCCTGGCCCGGCGCATGGCGGCGCACGCGCGTCCCGTGCAGGAACGCCCCGCCCCCGCCGGCGATGACGTGCATGGAGGGGCCGATCGCGCGCCGCTCGTAGTGGTGGCTGTCGCCGGTCAGGTAACAGACGGGGTCCTTCTCGAGATCCAGCCCGCACGCCTGCAGGATCTCGGCGCCCGGGCGGTTCGGCTCGCCCATGGCGATGGCCGGGTCCGGCGACACGAGCATCCGCCGCGGCGCCTCCGCGCCGGCCTTGCGCCGGTTGAAGAACAGGCGCTGCCGGTAGTCCATCGTGCGCAGCTCCCGATCCACGCCCCACACGTCGAGGCCAGGCGCCAGCGGCAGCAGCCAGTAGGACGCCTCCTGCACCGCGCGGTAGCCGATCAGCCAGAGCCGCGAGATGCGCTTCACCTTGCGGCCCGCGAGAACGGCGAACGCGCCGGCGACGGCGTCTTCGAGCAGGCCGAGCGACGCGGCCACCTCGTCGAGGTGGAGCTGGCGGTAGATGCGCCCGAAGGCCCGGCCGGACTCGCTGGGACTCGGGCCCTGCAGCAGCCGGAACTGCTCGTCGAGATCCGCATCCCGCTCCTGGTCGAGGCGATCGCGCAGCGGATCGCGGCGGAACAGGCGGCCGAACCCGTCGAGCCCGTCGTACCAGTCGTGGTTGCCGGGAATGCCGAGCAGCGCCCGCAGCCGCGTCGGCTCCCCGAGGCGCTCCAGCACACGGTTCCACGGGTGCGTCAGGCGCCGCGCCGTCTCCCACGCCGAGCTGAGCGGATACGCCGTGTCGCCGCCGAAGATCAGCAGGTCGCCCCGGGGCAGGACGCGGCCCGATCCGTCCTGCAGCGCGTACTCCGAGAACACCATGCCTGCCACCGCCGACGACACGTCGCCGTCGTCGCCGACGTCGGCCACGAAGTCGATCCAGACGTCGCGCCCGAGCCGCTCGGTCAGCGTGCCGCCCTCGCCAGGGGCGTCGAGCACGCGCGCCACCTCGTTCAGCAGCTCGGCCGGCTGCTGCGCCCGCATCCAGTCGCGCGAGTCGAGCTGCCCCGACGCGAACGCCTCGGCGGCGAGGTGGCGCAGCTGCCCCGGGAGCGCCGTGGTGCCGAACCAGCGGATGCCGAACGGCTCGTGCGCGCCGCGCACGAACGTCTTCGGCGGCGGCGCGTCCCCCCGCGGGCGGAGCGGCTGCGGCCCGCGCACCGGCCCGGTCACGGCCGGCCCCCGGAACTGACGGCGGCCGTCTCCGCGAGCTGCCGGCCGTCGATCTCGGTCGCGGCGGCGCAGGCGCCGGGCCCCGATTCGATCAGCGCGGCGGCGGCGGCGACTTGCCGCTCGTCGCCGACGAACGTCAGCACGTCGCCCGCCTTCAGCACGTCGTCAGGCGACGGATGGACCGCGGTGCCCCCGTCGCGCGCGAGCGCCACGAGCGTGGCGCCGGTGCGGCGGCGCAGGTCCGCCTCGACGAGGCTCCGGCCCGCGATCCATGCGCCCTCGGGGACGACGGCGCTCTCGACTTCGAGGCCGGCCGCGAGCGCCGTCACCGACGCGGCGAGCGACGGGCGGATGGCGGCCGCCTCGGCCGGGCCGCCCGGCGCGCTGCGCTCGGGCCTGGCGAGGCCCGCCTCCTTCGACACGCGCTCGATGATCGTGAACGACGCCTCGAGCTCCTGCGCCACCACCTCGTCTGCGCCAGCCGCAATCAGGGCCGGCGTCTCGCCGACGTAACGGGCCCGTGCGATGATCACCGCGCCCGGCGCCACCTCGCGGGCCGCGCGCACGGCCTGCAGCGTGGCCCGCGGGTCGTTCAGGACCGCCACCACCTGGCGGGCCTTCGCCGCCCCGGCTCGCTCGAGGATCTCGCGGCTCGTGACGTCGCCGTAGTAGAGCGGCGTGCCCTGGCGCCGCGCCTCGCGCACCCTGACGGCGTTCAGATCGAGCGCCACGAAGGGCGTCGCGGCTTCGCGAAGGACCTCGGCCAGCAGCTCGCCGCCAACGCCGAACCCGAGGATCACCACGCGCGGATCCGGCTGGTTCGCCGGCACCGAGAGGTCGCCCGACGTCGCGGCGTCCAGCCCGCTGAATCCCCAGAGCCGCACCGCCCCGGCGGCCATGTCCGGGCCGAAGCGCAGGGCCAGCGGCGCGATGAACATCGTGATGACGCTCGACGCGAAGAACAGCCGCAGGTCCGCCGTCGAGAGCAGGCCCAGGTCCGCGCCCTGGCGCGCCAGCACGAAGGAGAACTCCCCGATCTGGGCCACGCACAGGCCGGCCAGCAGCGCCACGCGGACGGGAAAGCGCAGGATCAGCCCGGCGCCCGCCGCCAGGACGGCCTTGGCGATCAGGACGAGCACCACGACGGCGAGGACGAGCCCGGGGCGCTCGAAGCCGGCCCGCAGATCCAGGAGCATCCCAATCGACACGAAGAACAAGCTCGTGAAGAGGTCCCGCACAGGCAGCGAGTCGGAGAGCGCCTGGTGCCCGAACTCGGAATCGGCCAGCACCATGCCGGCGAGGAACGCGCCGAGGGCCAGCGAGAAGCCGGCAAGCGAGGTGATCCACGCGATGGCCGCGCCCACCAGGACGACGGCCAGCACGAACAAGTCCCGCCCGCGGGCGGCGGCCACGTAGTGCAGCGCGCGCGGCACGACCCAGCGCGCGAGCATCAGCGTGGCGCCGACGACCAGCGCGGCCATGACGAGAACGCGCACGATGGACGCGGCGTCGCCCCCTCGCCCGGCGAGCGCCGGCACGAGCAGGATCATGGGCACGACGGCCAGGTCCTGGAAGAGCAGCATGCCGACGATGAGCCGGCCGTGCGGCGCGTCCACTTCGCCGCGATCGGTCAGGCCCTTCAGGACGATGGCCGTGCTGGAGAGCGCGATGAGGAACCCGATGAAGACCGCCTTCGGCAGGCCCGCGCCCCAGGCCGCCGCGATCGCTGCGGTGGCGACCGTCGTCACACCCACCTGCAGACCGCCGCCGACCGTCAGCACCCGCCTCAGGCGGTTCATCTCGCGCAGCGGGAACTCGAGGCCGATGGTGAACAGCAGCAGGACAACGCCGATGTCGGCGAAGCGCTCGATGTCGCGCGCCTGCCCGACCAGCCCCAGCCCGAACGGCCCCAGGGCCGCGCCGACGACGATGAAGCCGGCGATGGCGGGGAGGCGAAGGCGCCGGAAGAGCAGCACCACCGCCAGGGCGGCCGCGAGGATCAGGACCAGGTCGCGCAGGAGCACGCTAGCCTTTCAGGCGCTTGTTGACCTCCGCCCAGTCGACGAGGTTCCAGAAGGCCTCCACGTAGTCAGCCCGGCGGTTCTGGTACTTCAGATAATACGCGTGCTCCCACACGTCCAGTCCGAAAATGGCGCGCCTGCCCTCCATCGACGGCGTGTCCTGGTTCGCCGTGCTGTGAATGACGAGCTTGCCGCGGTCGTCGCTGAGCCAGACCCAGCCGCTGCCGAAGCGGCCCGCCGCGGCCCGGCCGAACTGGTCCTTGAACGCCTCGAAGCCCCCGAAGGCCCCGGCGATCGCATCTGCGATCGCGCCCGTGGGCGGTCCCCCTGCGCCCGGCGCCATCAGCGTCCAGAACTGGGTGTGGTTCACGTGTCCGCCGCCGTTGTTGCGGACCGCCGTGCGGATCGGCTCGGGGAGCGCCGCCAGGTTCCGCAGCAGATCGCCGAGCGGGGCCGCGCCCGCGTCGCCCGCGCCGGCGAGCGCGGCATTGAGGTTGGCGACGTACGCCTGGTGGTGCCGCCCGTGGTGGATCCGCATCGTCAGCGCGTCGATGTGCGGCTCGAGCGCGTCGAACGCGTAGGGCAGGGGCGGCAGGGTGTACGGGCCGGCGGGCGCGGCGGCCTGGGCCGGCCCGGCCGAGGCGGCGCGCTGGCGGCCGGAAACGGCCAGGGCGAGCGCGCTCGCGCCGATTGTCGTCAGGGCTTCTCTGCGCGTCACGTTCATGGCTGGTCCTCGCGAGTCGGGGATGGCTCTTCTACAGACTCCCGAAAGGCCCCGCAGGTGTCACAACCGGCCCGGCGCCCGCCCGGCAGCCCGGCGCCCGCCCGGCAGCCCGGGTCCCCCTGGCGCACTCCGGCGCGGCGCGGCCCGGCCCGGCCGAACTCGTTCTGGAACGCCTCGAAGCCCCCGAAGGCCCGGTGATCGCATCCGCGATCACGCCCGCGCCCGCGATCGCCGCGCGGGAAGCCGCGGTTCCGGCTCCCGCCGTGGCGTGCGGATACAATGTCGGCATGAGCAACGGGACGGACGCCGCGGCCGGGGCCGCGGCCGCGAGCGACAAGCCCCTCGATTTCATCCGCGCCATCGTCGCCGAGGACCTGCAGGCCGGGAAGCACGGCGGCCGCGTCCACACGCGGTTCCCGCCCGAGCCGAACGGCTACCTGCACATCGGCCACGCCAAGTCGATCTGCCTGAACTTCGGCGTCGCGCTGGATTTCGGCGGCAGGTGCAACCTCCGGTTCGACGACACGAACCCGGCGAAGGAGGACGTCGAGTACGTGGACGCGATCCGCGACGACGTGCGGTGGCTGGGGTTCGACTGGGAGGGGCGCGAGTTCTACGCGTCGGACTACTTCGAGCAGCTTTACCTTTGGGCCGAGGAGCTCATCCAGAAGGGCCTGGCCTACGTGGACAACCTGACGGCTGACGAAGTGCGCGAGCACCGCGGGACGCTGACCGAGCCGGGGCGCGAGAGCCCGTATCGCGACCGGCCCGCCGCGGAGAACCTGGACCTCTTCCGCCGGATGCGCGCCGGGGAGTTCGCCGACGGCGCCTACACGCTGCGCGCGAAGATCGACATGGCGTCGCCCAACATCAACATGCGCGACCCGGCGCTCTACCGCATCCGGCGCGCCTCGCACCACCGGACGGGCGACGCCTGGTGCATCTACCCGATGTACGACTTCGCGCACGCGCTGTCGGACGCCATCGAGGGCATCACGCACTCCATCTGCACGCTGGAGTTCGAGGACCACAGGCCGCTCTACGACTGGTGCGTCGCCAACTGCAGCGTGCCGCACGTGCCGCGCCAGATCGAGTTCGCGCGCCTGAACGTCGGCTACACCGTGATGAGCAAGCGCCGGCTGCTCGCGCTCGTGCAGGAGGGCGTCGTGTCGGGCTGGGACGACCCGCGCATGCCGACCATCTGCGGGCTGCGGCGGCGCGGCTACACCCCGGAGTCGATTCGGGAGTTCGCCTCGCGGGTCGGCGTGGCGAAGCGCGAGAACCTCGTGGACTACGCGCTGCTCGAGGACGCCGTCCGCGACGACCTGAACCGCCGCGCGCCGCGCGCGATGGCCGTGCTGCGGCCGCTGAAGGTGATCGTCGAGAACTACCCGGAAGGCCGGGCGGAGCAGATCGAGCTGCCGCGCCACCCGGACCGGCCGGAGGACGGCGTGCGCGCCATTCCGTTCTCGCGCGAGCTGTACATCGAGCGCGACGACTTCATGGAAGATCCGCCGAAGACCTACTTCCGCCTCGCCCCGGGCCGCGAGGTGAGGCTGCGCGGCACGTACTTCCTCACGTGCCGGCGCGCCGTGAAGAACGAGGCCGGCGAGGTGGTGGAGCTGCGGTGCACCTGCGACCCGGCCACCCGCGGCGGCAGCGCGCCCGACGGCCGCAAGCCGAAGGCGACGATTCACTGGGTGTCCGCGTCCCACGCGGCGCCGGCGGAGGTCCGCCTCTACGACCGGCTGTTCACGAGCCTCGTGCCGGGCGGGGAGGCGGATGGCGGCGACTGGCGGGCCTCGCTGAACCCGGCATCGCTCGACACGGCGGCCGCCATGGTCGAGCCGTCGCTCGCGGGCGCGAAGCCCGGCGACCGCTTCCAGTTCGAGCGCCTCGGCTACTTCTGCGCCGACCCGGATTCGAGGCCGGGCCGGCCGGTCTTCAACCGCACGGTTACGCTGAAGGATACGTGGGCGCGGGTGGCGGGGAAGTAGCGACAGGGGCTGGAGCCCGGGCGCTAGGCGCTGGCCGGTTGACCGGTCGTGCTGTGAGGTCGGGCGACCCGCGCGACCGCAGTCGCGTCGGACGAGCCCCCAGCGCCCTTCGCCCTGCTCCCCGCCTTCGTGAGACGGCTGCGCGGCGCGGCAAGCCAATCGACCTGGCGCCCGGCGCCCAGCCGCTTGCCCCTACTGTCTGTACACGATCCCGTCCTTCATGACGAACCGCACCCGGCGGACGGCGGTGATGTCGCGCGTCGGGTCGCCGTCGAATGCGGCGAGATCGGCGAGGTAGCCTGGCTGCACCCGGCCCAGTCTGTCGCCCCAGCCCATCACCTTCGCATTGACCGCCGTCGCCGCCAGGAGGGCCTGCGCGGGCGTCATGCCGTACTCGACCATCAGCTCGAGTTCGCGGGCGTTGGTGCCGTGCGCGAAGACGCCGACATCGCTGCCAAGGCCGATGATGACGCCGTGCCGCATGGCGGCCTGGAACGCGCGGCGGCCCTGATCGAGGGACGGCGTGAGCGCGGACACGCCGGGCTTGTAGCCCTGGTTGTAGATGGCGGAGGCCTCCTGGGCGGCGAGCGTCGGGAACAGCGCGACGCCCCTTTCGGCCATCAGCGCCCACGTCTCGTCGGTGCCGCCGTACCCGTGCTCGATCGTGTGCGCGCCGGCCAGGATGGCCCGGCGCATGCCCTCGGGATGAGCGGCGTGCACCGCGACGGGCCGGCCCGCGCTGGCGGCCTCCTCGACGGCCACCTGCATCTCGGCGAGGGTGAGCGTCGGCGCGGTCGCGCCGGCGGGCCCGCGGCGGTAGTCGGCGTACAGCTTCACCCAGTCGGCGCCGTGGCCGATTTGATCGCGCACGGCCCACAGCATCTGGTCCGCGCCGCTCACCTCCTCGGCGCCCCTCGGCAGGATGACGCCTGTGGCGAACCCCCGCGGGCCTGGGCCGTAACTGGCGGAGGCGACGATGGCCTTGGTGGCGACCTGCAGGCGCGGGCCGGGAATGCGGCCCTCGTTGATCGCCTGCTGCACCGAGACGTCCGCGTACTCGGCGCCCTCGGTGCCCAGGTCGCGCAGCGACGTGAAGCCGGCCTGCAGCGTGTCTCTGCAGTAGATGACGGCGGCGATGGTGCGGTAGGCCAGCGTCTCCTTCACGACCTGGTCGTTCCACGTCGCCTCGCTGTACGGGTGCAGGAAGATGTGCGAGTGCGCGTCGATGAGCCCGGGCATGAGCGTCGTCCCCGGAAGGTCGATCGTCGTCGCGCCGGCTGGCGCCTTGATGGCGGCGGCAGGACCGGCGGCGGCAATCCGGTTGCCGGTGACGAGGACGGCCCAGCCTTCGTGCGGCGCCGGCGACACGGCGTCGAAGACGCGCGCGGGCCGGATCAGAAGGCTCGGCGGCGCGGCGGCGGCCGGGGCCGGCACCGCGGCGGCCGGGGCCGGCGCGGGGGCCTGGGCCTGCGCCGCGATGGCCATGGCCGGAACGGCAAACAGCAGGGCGAGTCTGGCGGCGGATCTCATGGGTGTCACCTCGACGGCTGGTTCGGCCGGCATGACGGACCGTCACGGAATCCCGGCTGCGCCTCCGCTCAGGCAGGCCGGCAGGAAGCCTCTTCGGGGTGCCGGGTTGCGACGGGCCGGCGCGTCTGGACGCCCCGGCCGGGGCTCCGGCTCCTGCGACGGGTTCCGCGGACTGAGGCAGCGCGGCATGGTTCGGGCGAACGCGCCGGGATCCCGCGCCGATCAGCCGGACGATCGCCGGTCAATCGAATGCTCCTCCGAGCAGCCCGTCCACGAACTCGGGCAGCGACGCCACCCGCGGACAGTCCGCGTCCGCGTAGAGACCGGCCGCGTCGAGCAGCACGGCCGGCAGTCCGGCCGCCCGCGCGCCCGTCACATCGACGTAGTACAGGTCGCCGCAGTGAATCGTCGCTGCGCGATCCGCGCCCGACTTGCGCAGGGCTATCTCGAAGAGGCGGGCGTCCGGCTTCTCGACGCCCTCCTCGTGCGAGTCGACGACCAGATCGACGAGGGGCTCCAGGCCGACGCGCCTGAGAATGGCCCTCACGCGGCCGTTCGAGTTGGAGACGATGACGGTGCGGAGCGGGGCGGCGCGCAGGCGCTCCAGCGCCGCGGCGGCTCCCGGCGTCACCACGTCCCACGCGCCGTCGCGGTCGTTGAACGCCGCCACCTCGGCCAGCGCGGCGTCTGTGGCCGCCGAAAGGGGGATGCCCAGCCGGAGCAGGATGCGGTCGAAGTAGGCGTAGGCACGCTGCCGGTCGTTGGTGGCCCGCACCGCGGGCGCGACGTCGAGCTCGCGCTTGACGATGGGCTCCTCGCGCGCGAGGACGTCGGGCGCCACGACGACGCCCTGGCGGGCGAGGGCGGCGGCCGTGCGATCCCAGTTGGGCGTGACGAGCACGCCGCCGGCATCCAGGAAGACCGTGCGGTAGCGCGTGGACGGAGTGCGGACGGAGGGCATCACCAGTCCCTCAGTGTCTCATCGCGCCTCCGCCCTGTCGAGCGGCGCCGTCGCCCGCGGGCTGAAGCGTATACTAGGCGCGCCGGTGAACCGGGTTCCGGACCCCGCGTCCAGGCCTTTGGAGCCCGAGCCCCGAGTCCCGAGCCCCGATCCCATGCTCCTCCGCGCGCGCCGCGGCTCGTCGTCCTACCTCATCAGCGTCAAGGAGCATTCGTTCGCCGTGAGCGTGGACGGCGCGCACGTGGTGGCGTGGGACCGCGGCGCGCGCCTCTACAGCGTGTTCCGGGACGGCGTGACGTGGAGGCGCGGGCTCGGCGGGGCGCTGGTCGAGAAGCGCCGGGAGGGAAGCGCGCGCACGCACGCCTGGCCGGCCGGCGACGAGGCGGACCGCGTGGTCGACGCCGCCGCCGCCGTCGCGCGGGAGGTGTGCGACGGAATGGATTCCTCGGCCTGGAGGTGGGCCGGGCCGGCGGACGCGGCCGCCGTCGAAGAAACGCGCGCCCTCTTCGAATCGGCCGCGCGTTTCGACGCGGCCTCGGCGCGCGCCGACGCGCGCCGGTGCGAGCTGGCGCTCGGCCGCCTCGGCATCCTGCCGCCCGATCAGTATCTGGCGCTGGCGGTGCAGGCGACCGAAGGCTGCTCGTTCAGCACCTGCACGTTCTGCGAGCTGTACCGGGGCCGCTTCCGGATCCGGGCGCCCGGCGAGTTCCGCGAGCACGTCGGCGGCGTGCTGGCCTGCCTGGGCGAGTCGGCCCGATTGCGGTCGCGCGGCGTCTTCCTCGGCGCGGCCAACGCGCTCGCCCTGCCGATGGCGCACCTGCTGCCGATCTTCCGCGTCCTGCTGGAGGAAGCGGCGGCCGCCCGCCGCGGCATCTGCGCCTTCGTCGACGCGTTCACCGGCGCCCGGAAGAGCGCCGACGACTACCGCGTGCTCGGCCGGCTCGGCCTCAGGCGCGTCTACATCGGCCTCGAGTCCGGCCACGATCCGCTGCTGTCGTTCGTGCGCAAGCCCGGGACGGCCGCCGGCGCCGTCGAGACGGTCCGCGCCGTCAAGGCCGCAGGCATTCGCGCCGGGGTCATCGTCATGACCGGCCTCGGCGGCGCGAGGTTCGCCGAGGGCCACGAGCGCGATACGAGCGCGGCGCTGAACGCGATGGGGCTCGGAGGCGGGGACGTGCTCTACTTCAGCGAGTTGGTCGAGGCGCCGTCGGCGTCGTACCCGCTGATGGCCGCCGAAGCGGGGATCAGGCCGCTGACGGCGGCGGAGCAGCAGGCCCAGCGGTCGCGCATCCGGTCCGCGCTCCGCTTTTCCTCCGGCCCGCCTCAGATTGCCGTCTACGACATCCGCGAGTTCACCTACTGAGAACGGAGCCCGGTCGTCGTCTTTGGGGAGTTGCTGGCCGCCGCGGTCGGAGCCACTATCGGGATGACGAAGGCGCTCGCCGAGGCAGGGCGAAGGAGCGGCGCGCGCCGGGAAGGGGCGGCAGGCCGCTTGGCGGGCGCCGCGCCCGGATGTGAGCGTTACGGCGGGCGGCCGTTCGCCCGCGCCACAAGGAGCCTGTCATGGCGAAACGACCAGCGTCCGCGTCGAAGAGAAAGGCCGGCAAGGCGAAGCCGCTCTCGCTGCGCACCCGGGTCCAGCACGATGTCGATCGCGCGCTGGCCGCGGCGGGCATCCCGGCGGCCATCGACGCCGACGGCTGGCGCTGGATGCAGAACCCGTCCGGGAACGGCCTCATCGGCGTCGTGGCGGTGCTGGGCGAGCGCGGCGATCTCACGCTGCGCGCCGTGGCGCCCATCATGCCGCTGCCGAAAGCTCCGGGCGCGCTGCTGAGGCTGCTGAAGAAGATCGCCGCGCTGAACTACGACGTGGTCGGGCACGGCCGCCTCGCCATCGACAGCCGCACCGTCTGGTCCGTCGCCGCCCAGCACGTGTCTGACATCGGCCCCGATGACGTGGCGGCGTGCATCTTCGATTGCCTGTGGCTGGCCCAGGCCACCTCACCGAAGGGGTCGGGTCGAATTACGTCCGCGGCTTCGAAACGATGACAAATCTGTCGGCTGCGGACGCTGCGCACGAATTTGTAATCTGGCGAGGTTCCACTACAAAAAGCGTCCCGACCCCTTAGCCTGGGGAGAAGGTTGCGACGACGGGCCCGTGATCGCTCGTGCCGACTTCGCGGTACGCGGCGCACGACAGCGCCCGCCGCGCCAGGTGCGCGCTCGCGAGCACGTAGTCGAGCCGCCACCCGATGTTGCGCTGGCGCATGTTGCGCCACGGCGGCCACCACGTGAACAACTCCTCGTTTGCCGGATCCTGCGCGCGTCCCACGTCCACCAGGCCGGCGCCCAGCAGCCGATCGAAGAGCGCCCGCTCCTCCGGCAACTGGCCGATGACCGCCTTGCGCTCCTTCGGATGCACGTCGATCTCGCGGTGCGCGACGTTCAGATCGCCGCAGAAGATTACGGGCGCGCCCGCGGCGGTCAGCCGGGCTGCGTGATCGATCATGGCCTCGAGGAAGCGGATCTTCGCCTCGAAGTCCTTGCCGCCGTTCGGCACGTAGATCGACGACACGTTCACGCCGCCAATCTCGGCCGAGACGATGCGCGTCTCGTGGTCGAACCCGGGGTGCGCGAACTCCGGCTCAGCCGGGCAGCACGCCTTGCGGACGAGCAGCCCGACGCCGGAATACGCGCGCTCGCCGTGCCAGTACGACCAGTAGGTGTCGAGGCCGGCGAGCGACGCCGGGACCTGTTCGCGGGTGGCCTTGAGTTCCTGCAGGCACAGGACGTCGGGCTGCTCGCGCGCGATCCAGCCGAGGAGCTGCGCTTCGCGGGCGCGCACGCCGTTCACGTTCCAGGTGGCGATCTTCATGGCTCTTGAGCCGATGATAGCACCCGGATTCGCGCGCAGGGCGCGGCCAGCCGCCTCGGCCTCGGTGGGAACCCCTGCTTCGAGCCAGGCCTGGCACGCCATCCGCGCGGAGGTACCCGGCGGGCGCCGCCGCCCGGCCCGTGCAACTCGCCCCGCAGAACCCTACTTCGGAATGCCCGGCCCCCAGACCTTGCCGTGCAGGCCGTGGCAGCTCGCGCACCCGGCGAGGTACTCGCCGTAGTAGGCGACCTTCATGCCGATATCGGGCGCCGCCTTGGCCTTGCCCGCGAGTTCCTGAACCTTCTTCCCCATCTCCAGGATCTCTTTCGTCAGCGCGGCGTCCTTCGGCCGGTCCTTCTCGGCGAGGGGAGCGACGGCCATGGCCGCCAGCCCCTGCTGCCACCGCTCCTCGGATGGGATCACGAGGCCCTGGTAGAGGAGGTCCGCCGCCCACTGGTGCTCGACCATGTAGGTCCTGATGCCTGGCTCCGCGGCCGGCTTCACCGGCTCCGGGATGCTCGGGGTGTACTGCGCGGCCTTGTGGCAGGCGCCGCAGTAGGAGACGACCATCGCCGTGGCGGTTGCGGCGTTCTTGAAGTCGGTTGCGCCGGCGACGACCGCGGCCTGCTTCTTCATGTCGGCGAGGACCGTCTCCTGGCCGGCCGGAAGCCCGGCCGTCGGCTGGTTCTCGGCGATCCACTTCGCCGGCTCGGCGGCGGCCTCGATGTCGCCGCGGATCACGGCTTCCTGCATGACAGTGACGCGCGCGAGGTTCTCGTGCATAGCGGCGGCCACGCCGGCCGCGGGAGCTGCCGGTTCGGCCGGCTTGGCCTGCTCGGCAGGCGGCTGCTGGGTCCCGCCGCACGCGGCGGCGATGAGGGCGACGAGCGCGAGAGTCAGAAGACGGGTGCATCCGCTCATGAAGGGCCTCCGCAGGGACGCCGACATTCTTTACCCGCGCGCTTCCGCCGTCAATGGGAGCGTGGGGTCGGGTCTCGAATCACTGAGGCCGGTCTGCGGATTCGAGAGCCGACCTCAGGAATTCGAGACCTGACCCCGCTATGATGAGGCGGTGGTGCTCGCGCTCAATGTCCACGCCGGCTACGCGTGCCGCCGCTCCGGCGCATGCTGCACCGCCGGGTGGCCGATCCCGGTCGAGGCCGATGTCGCGGCCCGGCTGCACGCGGACGGGGCGCTGCCGCACGCGCCCCTGGACGCGCGCGCGCCCCTGGACGCGCGCGCGTCCCAGGACACGCGCGGCCCCGCGCCGGCCGGCGCCGCCGGCGTCATCGCGCCCGGCCCGGACGGCGCCTGCCCCTTCTTCGAGCGCGAGCCGGATCGCCTCTGCGCGATCCAGCGCCGCCTGGGCCACGACAGCCTCCCGTCGGCCTGCCGCCATTTCCCGCGCATCGCGCTCTGCGAGGCCGACGCCACGAGAGTCACGCTGTCGCACTTCTGTCCGACGGCCGCATCGATGCTGTTCCGCGACGACATCGGGCCGATCGAGATCGTGGCCGGCGCCTCTGGCATCGCCGGCCGCGACGATCTCGAGGGCTTCGACGCGCGCGCCACCATCCCGCCCCTGCTCCGGCCGGGCGTCGCGATGGATGCGGCAAGCTGCCGGCTCTGGGAACGGCTCCTTCTCGACGCCTGCAACGCGGAGCACCACGCCGCCGAAGACGCGCTCGCCTGCATCGCGCGCGGGGCGGACGGCATCAGGGCCTGGGACGCGCGGGCCTCGGCCCTTGCCGAGCACTCGGCCCGGATCGCCGCAGGGGAGCCAGGGATGGAGACCGGGGACGCCCTGGCGTCGCGATGTTCGCGGCGCACGCCGGGAAGGCGACAGGCGCCGCGCTGGGTGATGCCGCCCGCGCAGCAGGCCCGCCTGTTCCAGGCCGCTGTCGCGTCGGTCCCGGCAGGGCTCCCGCGGCCGGCTCTTCCATTGGATCTGGACGGCGCCAGCCGCCGGTGGGTGCAGCCGGCATGGCCGGACGTGCGGCGTCCCGTCAACCGCTTCCTGGCCGCGCACGCCTTCGGGGCGTGGAGCGCCTACCTCGGCGAGGGGCTTCGCACGCAGGCCGCCGCGCTGGCGGTTGCGCTCGCGGTGCTTCGCGTCGAAGCGGCCCGCTGCGCGGGCGCCGCCGGGCGCGCGCTCGACGCGGCGCTGCTCCATGCGGCCATCCGGCAGTCCGACCTGCTGCTGAGGCACTTGTCGAGCGCGGACGCGCTCGCGGCGAGCCTGGCTGCGGTCGAGCGCGCGGCGCCCGGCGATCTCGCCGGCGCGATGGGCCTGGAGATGGCCGCATGACACCGAACCTGCACACGCCGGGCCCGCTGCGCCCCGGCGCCCGCATCGCGTTCGTCGTGAACAGGGCCGCCCGCCAGGGCCGCGACGGCCGCATCCTCGCCGACGCGGCCCGGCTGCTCGGGGAGCGCTACGAGGTCGAGACTGTCACGCCGGCCGGGCCGGAGGGCGTCGAAGCGGCCGCGCGCGCGGCGGCGGCCGCGCACGATGCGATTGTCGTGGCAGGCGGCGACGGCACGATCAACCGCGCCGTCAACGGGCTGGCCGGGTCGGCGCTGCCCGCCGGCATCGTGCCCCTGGGAACCGGCAACGACTTCGCCCGAGCCATGGGCATTCCCGCGTCGCCCGCGGCCGCGGTCCGCGTCATCCTCGCCGGCCGCACGAGGGCCGTCGATCTCGTCCGCGTCAACGGCCGTCTGTTCTGCACCGTCGGCATCATCGGCGTCCCGGCCGACGCCGCGCTGACCGTGGCCAATCTCACCGGGCCGCGTTCGCGCGCGCGGTGGGCGGCGCGCCGGCTCGGGGACCTGGCCTACAGCGCCGCGGGACTCTGGCACGTGCTGAGGCCAGGCAGCTTCGTGCAGTCTGTCGCGGTGGCCGCTGGCGGCGGCGCGGCGCCGTCAGCCGACCGCCTGCCGCCCGGTCAGGTTCCGGTGCACGCCGCGTTCGTGACGAACACCGCCATGCTGGGCGGCGGCATGACCGTGCCCGTCGGCGCAGATCCCGCCGACGGCATGATCGAATTCGCGATCGTCCCGCGCATGCCGCGCGTGCGCCTGCTGGCGGCGTTCAGGCGGTTCACCGGCAACCGGCCCCTGCCGCCGGGCATCCTGCGGTTCGAGCGCGCGGCGCGGGCCACCATCACCTGCTCGCGCGCCGTCCGCTTCTCGGCCGACGGCGATCTTATCTGCGAAGGGGATCGCTTCGACGTCGAGGTCCTGCCCGGGGCCCTCACGCTCATCGGATAGCTCGGGGCTCGGGGCTCGAGACTCGGGACTCGGGGCTCGGGATTCGGGAACTGCAGTGCGACAGATGCTGAATTCCCGCCTTCGCTAGACGGCCTGCCGGCCGGCTGGGGCGGGCAAGCTGGATTCTGACTCCTGTACCTCCTCTACCTCCTGCCTCGGCTTGCCCCTCTCTGACGAGTCCCCAGTGCCTGGCCCCTAGTACCTCCAGCTCTTCGTGTCCGCGCCGGCCGGGGCCGTCCTGCGGATCCGCTCGAGGATCTTCGGCACGTACATCTGGTGGTACCGCAGCCGCGACAGCGCGTTCGGCCGCGTGTGATCGCCGTTCCAGCAGTGCTCGGCGCGATCGCCGTAGTCCACTTCGCCTTCGTACGGCGGATCCGCCGTCTTCAGGAACTCCTCGACGAGGTAGACCGCGTTGTTGAGGTAGTAGTTGTCCATGTCGCCGACGTAGATGTGCAGCTTGCCGCGGACCTTCGGCCCGAGCACGGCCCAGTCGCGGCGCAGGATGTGCGACAAGTCGTAGTGCTCGCGCCAGTACGCCGCCACCTCGCGGTCGATGACGCCCGTCCGCTTGTCCCAGATCGGCTTCGGGTACCCGTCGGGCCCGACCGGCGAGAAGACCGCCTGCCAGATGTCCCATTGGCCGCCCGACCGGCCGTTGGCGCCGAGCGCCAGCTCGAGCATGTTCATGTCGCGGATCGTCGTGTCGACGTGGCCGAGCCAGTTGCGGTGGCCGGGCCGCGCCACCGTCTTCCACGGGCCCTCGCGGTCGTACGCGTTCGCGTCCTCGTAGAGGTTCACGACCGTGTACGCACGGAAGTCGATCGGGTCCGGGCAGGCGATGAAGGCGCCGTTGAACTCGTCGGGGTAGAAGATCTGCGCGCCCATCGCCTCCCAGCCGCCGGTGGACCCGCCGTACATGAACCGCGCCCAGCCCTGGCCGATGCCCCGGAACCGCTTCTCGACGTGCGGGATGAGCTCCTTCACGATGGCGTCGCCGTACGGCCCCAGGTTCGCGGAGTTCACCGCGTACGAGTCGTCGTAGTACGGGTTGGCGTGCTGGATCTCGATGATGATGAACCGGGGGAAGCCCGGGCCGGTCCATTCCCTGAAGAACCCGTACGCGTGCTCCTGCTGGATCCGGTTGTAGCCCGCCAGCCGGAACCGCTCGCTGAAGTCCGGCTTCAGGTCCGGATCGGGCGGCGTCTCGCGGAAGCCGCTGAAGTCGTACGGGAAGTGCCCGTGGCTGATCACGAGGGGGTAGCGCGCGTCCGGGTGCGCATCCCAGCCCTCGGGCAGCAGCACGTTCGCGCCGAGGTGCATCGGCCGACCCCAGAACCTCGTCAGCAGCTCGCTCTGGATGCGCACGTGCCTGACGTACTTCGTGTCCGGCGGCGGCGGGATCGGGGGGATGACCCGGTCGAGCGCGATCCGGATCGGCCCCGGCCTGGCCGGATCGACGTCGATCTCGCGCGGGGCGCTGTAGAGGTTGCCGGGCGCGCGGCTCCACTGCTGGCCCTCGCCCCGGTCCATCGGCAGCTTCACCGTGTGGCCGTCGGACCGCCGGAACGTCTCGTACTTGTGCAGCAGCGCCTGGACCGTGTACTTCCCCGCCGGCACCTGCGCCAGGCTGGCGACGGGGTAGCCCGGCGCCGAGGCGTCGACTACCGCCGGCCGGCCCGGTTTCAGGCCGTCCACGTCCACGCCGAACACCTGCTGCGTGTTCAGGCTGTCGCTGATCTGGAACCTCGGCTCCGCGGACGGGTCCCTGGACAGCATGACCAGCACGCGGCCGTCGAACGGGCCCTCGCCCGCCGACTCCGGCACCGTCACCTCGATGCGCAGCGCGGCGCCCGGCGCGCCGCCCGGGTGGCCGCCCTGCGTGCCGGCTCCCGGCGCGCACGCGGCCCAGCCGAACGCCGCCGCCAGCGCGAGCGATGCGCCGCAACCCCAGAGAAGCCGCGCCGCCGGTCGTTCCATGTCCATCCTCCAATCGTCCGTTCGCCGCCGCCGTACGGAAGCCCCAGAGCGCGGCGGCAGGTCGTGTGGCGAGCCATGCGAGCACGCCGGGACGGCCCCGCGACGAACGCCCCGGAAGCGCCGAAGTCCCGGATGGGGTCTCGGGGGCTTCGGCGCTCCCGCCCGACGCGCAGTGTAGCACCGGCCGCCGCCGCCCGCGCTGCTGGCCCGCGCCCTGGATCTGTCGTACCATCGTCAGCATGACGATGGCGCCATCGCCGCCTCCGACGCCGGATCTCGTCCAGGAGATCGCGCGCCTGAAGCGCGGGCTGAACGCCGTCATCCTCGCGCACTACTACCAGGAGCCCGACATCCAGGACATCGCCGACGTCATCGGCGACAGCCTCGCGCTGGCCCAGGCCGCCGCGCGCACCGAGGCCGACGTCATCGTCTTCTGCGGCGTGCACTTCATGGCCGAGACCGCGGCCATCCTGAATCCCGGCCGGCTCGTCGTCGTGCCCGATCTCGCCGCCGGGTGCTCGCTCGCCGACGGCTGCCCGGCGGAGGAGTTCGAGCGGTTCATCCGTGCGCGCCCGGGCCACGCCGTCGTCAGCTACATCAACTGCAGCGCCGGCGTGAAGGCGCTGAGCGACGTCATCTGCACGTCGAGCAACGCCGTGAAGATCGTCCGCAGCATCCCGGAGGGCCAGCCCATCATCTTCGCGCCCGACCAGCACCTGGGCCGGTACGTGATGAAGCAGACCGGCCGCGAGATGGTGCTCTGGCCCGGCTTCTGCTCGGTGCACGTGCTCTTTTCCGCCCGCCAGATCGTCCGCCTGAAGGCGGAGCACCCCGGTGCCCTCGTGCTCGCGCACCCGGAGTGCGAGGAGCCGGTGCTGCAGCTGGCGGATCACGTCGCGTCCACGTCGGGGCTGCTGGCGTTCACGAAGGCGAGCCCCGCGCGCGCGTTCATCGTGGCCACCGAGCCCGGGATCATCCACCAGATGAAGAAGGCCAGCCCGGGCAAGGCGTTCATCCCCGCGCCCCCCGACCACGGGTGCGCGTGCAACGAGTGCCCCCACATGCGCCTGAACACGCTCGAGAAGGTGCGCGACTGCCTGCGCGACCGGTCGCCGGCCGTGTCGGTGCCCGAGGGCCTTCGCGCGCGCGCGCGCGCGCCGCTCGATCGCATGCTGGAGTTGAGCCGGGCCTGACGCCGCCGGGCCGAGGCGAGTCATGGCGACCGATCCGTTCCGCCAGTCCCCTCCTGCCGCGCTGGACGAGGCGTTTGTCGAGCGCGAAGTGCGCCGCTTCCTGGCCGAGGACGCCGGCCCGGGCGACGTGACGAGCGAGCGCGTCGTGCCGAAGGCGGCCCGGGCGCGGGCGTCGATGGTGGCGCGGCAGCCGTGCGTCGTCGCGGGCCTGCCGGTCGCGCGCGCCGCGTTCCGCGCGGCCGATCCGGCCGTTGCCGTGTCGCTGTGCGCGTCGGACGGCGATGCCGTGCCCGCCGGCGCCGTCCTTGCGGCCGTCGAGGGCCCGGCCGCGGGCATCCTGGGCGCCGAGCGCGTGGCGCTCAACCTCGTCCAGCGCCTCTCGGGCATCGCCACCCTCACGCGGCGCTACGTCGAGGCCGTCGCGGGCACGGGCGCGTCCGTGTCCGACACGCGCAAGACCACGCCGGGGCTGCGGGCGTTCGAGAAGTACGCGGTGCGCGTGGGCGGCGGGCGCAATCACCGCCTCGGCCTCTTCGACGCGATCCTCATCAAGGACAACCACCGCGCCATTGCCGGCGGGGCGGAGGCCGCGATTGCGGCGGCCCGGCGCGGGCGGCGGCGGATGCCCATCCAGATCGAGGTGGACTCGCTCTCCGATCTGCGGCGCGCGCTCGATCTCGGCGTGGACGCCGTCCTGCTCGACAACATGACGCCGCACGACGTGGCCGAGGCCGTCGCGCTGGCGCGCGCGCACCCGCACGGGCGCGCCTGCTGGATCGAGGCGTCGGGCGGCATCACCCTCGCCACCGTCCGGGCGTACGCCGAAGCGGGCGTGGACACGGTGTCGCTGGGCGCGATCACGCACTCGGCGCCCGCCGTCGACATCGCCCTCGACTTCGAGGCCGCCCTCTCCCGGGAGTCCGACCATGACGAGCCGTGACACCGACGTCCTCGTCATCGGCAGCGGCCTCGCCGGCTGCGCCGCCGCGCTGGCGGCCGCGCGGTGGGGCTGCCGCGTGCTCGTCCTCACGAAGGGCGCGAGGCCGGAGGAGAGCAACACCCTGTACGCCCAGGGCGGCATCGTCTACCGCGGCGCGGCGGACTCGCCGGAGGCGCTGGCGGCCGACATCATGGCCGCGGGCGGCGGGCTCTGCCACCCGCCGGCCGTCGAGCTGCTCGCGCGCGAGGGGCCGCGGCTCGTCGACGCGGTGCTCATCGACGGCGCGGGCGTGGCCTTCGACCGGGCGTCCGACGGGTCGGGCGGCCTAGACCTCACGGCGGAGGCCGCCCACTCGACGGCGCGGATCGTCCACCATGCCGACACGACCGGGCGCGCGATCGAGGAGGCGATGGTGGCGGCGCTCGCCGCCGATCCGCGCATCGAGGTGCGGACCGGCCAGACGGTTATCGACCTCCTCACGCTCTCGCACCACTCCGAGCGCCGGACCGACGTCTACGCGCCGCCCACCTGCGTCGGCGCCTACGTGTTCGACCAGGCGTCGTGCCGGGTGGACACCGTGCTGGCGCGCGAGACGATCCTGGCCACGGGGGGCCTGGGGCGCATCTTCCTGCACACCACCAACCCCGCCGGCGCGTGCGGCGACGGCGTGGCCATGGCGTACCGCGCCGGGGCGCGCTGCATCAACATGCACTTCGTGCAGTTCCACCCGACGACGCTCTTCGCGGGGGACGAGCGGTTCCTGCTCTCGGAGTCGATGCGGGGCGAGGGCGCGAAGCTGGTGGACCAGGGCGGGCGCGAGTTCATGCGGGACTACCACCCCGACGGGTCGCTCGCGCCGCGCGACGTCGTGGCGCGGGGCATCCACCAGATGATGCACGAGACCGGCTCGCCGTGCGCGTACCTCGACATCAGCCACAAGGACCCGGCCTGGGTCCGCGCGCGCTTCCCGCGCATCCGCGAGCGCTGCCTCGAGGAGGGCTTCGACATCGCCGCCGAGCCCATTCCCGTCGTGCCCGCGGCGCACTACAGCTGCGGCGGCGTGGCGGTCGACGAGTGGGGCCGCTCCAGCCTGCACAGGCTGCGCGCGGTGGGGGAGGTCGCCTGCACCGGCCTGCACGGCGCGAACCGCCTCGCCAGCACGTCGCTCCTCGAGTGCCTCGTCTGGGGAACCCGCGCGGGCGAGGCCGCGGCGGCGGCCGTCACCTCCGGCGCGCCGTACTACCTGCCGCGCATCGCCGAATGGAAGCAGGAGACGGAGCCCGTCGATCCGGCGCTCGTCGCCCAGGACTGGCTCACCATCCGCCAGACCATGTGGAACTACGTCGGTCTTGTCCGCAGCCGGAGGCGCCTCGACCGCGCCCACCAGATCCTGCGCGAGCTCCACCTCGAGATCGGCCGCTTCTACGCGAAGTCCGAGCTGAGCGACGCGCTCATCGGTTTGCGCAACGGCATCCAGACGGCCCTCGTCGTCCTGCTCGCGGCCATCGAGGCGAAGGCCAGCGCCGGGGCGCATTACCGGGTCGACTAGGGGCCAGGGGCTGGGCGCTTGGGGCTAGTCAGGCTGGGTGCTCAGCGTGACACGCCACTCACGCGGCGGCAGCCGCGTCAGACTAGCGCCTAGCGCCCAGCCCCTAGCTCCTGGCGCAGCCCCGCCCCCTCAGGGCGTCAGCTCGATCACCGCCCTGGCGTTGGGGAAGTACATCTCGCGGAGGGTCGCGCCGAGGAGGATGACCGTCATGCCGATGAGGACCACCACCGCCGTCCAGGCGATGACGTTGTAGAAGCGCGAGTTCGTCCACTCGCGCATCAGCCCGGCGTTGTTCACGAGCCGGAGCATGAAGATCAGCACGAAGGGCAGCAGGATCCCGTTGACCACCTGCGCGAGCAGGATCATCCGCACCAGGGGGAAGCCCGGGACCAGCACGACCGCCGCCCCGACGACGATGAGGCCCGTGTACAGCCAGTAGAACACCGGGGCCTCGCGGAACCGCTTGTTCACGCCCGACTCGAACCCCAGGCCCTCGCACACCGAGTACGCCGTCGAGAGCGGGAGGATGCTCGCGGCGAAGAGCGACGCGTTCAGCAGGCCGGCGCTGAACAGCAGGTAGGCGTACTCGCCGAAGGGGCGCAGCGCCGTCGCCGCGTCGGTGGCGCTGGTGATCTCGCGCGGGCCGTGGCTCCAGATCCCCGCCGCGCAGGCGACGATGATGAAGAACGCGACGGCGATCATGACGACGCAGCCGACGATGACCTCGATGCGCGACTCGGCGTAGTCCTTGACGGTGATGCCCTTCTCGACGACGGCCGCCTGCAGGTAGAACTGCATCCACGGCGCGACCGAGGTGCCCACCAGCCCGACGACCAGCATGACGTAGGCCGGGTCCCAGCTGAAGACCGGCCGCACGCTGGCCAGGGCCGACGCCTCCCAATCGGGGTTGATGAGCACGGCGGCGATGACGTAGGCGATGTAGGTCACGCAGGCCATCAGGAAGATCTTCTCGACGCTGTCGTACGTGCCCTTGACCACCAGGAACCAGACCGCGGCGGCCGCCAGCGGCACCGAGACGTACCGGCTCACGCGGAACAGCTCCAGCGCGCTGGCGACGCCGGCGAAGTTGGCCATGACGTTCGTCAGGTTCGCGACGACGAGCAGGGCCATGAGCCCGAAGGTCGTGCGGAGGCCGAACTCCTCGCGGATGAGGTCGGACAGGCCCTTGCCCGTCACCGCGCCCATCCGCGCGTTCATCTCCTGCGTCACCACCAGCAGCAGCGCGATGGGCGGCAGCGTCCACAGGAGCATGTAGCCGAACATCGCGCCGGCCTGCGAGTAGGTGTAGATGCCGCCCGCGTCGTTGTCCACCATCGCGGTGATGAAGCCCGGCCCGATGACGGTGAAGAAGACGACGAGCGGGCGGGGCAGGCGGTCGATCAGGCGCACGGCTAGTCCTGTCTCAGCATCGAGATGACGTCGTCGGCGGTGACGACGCCGACGAGGGCGCCCGCCTCGTCGACGACCGGCAGGGCCATGAGATTGTACTTGTCCACCAGCTCCGCGACGCGCGTGTGCCTGGCGGCGACCGGCACCGACACCACGTCGTCGGCGCCGGCGAGGGGCTTGAGGAGCGCCGTCGGCTCGACCAGCAGCAGGCGGCCCACGGGCAGCGATCCGGTGAGCCGCCCGTCGCCGTCGACGAGGAACACGTGCGTCAGCGTGTCCACGTGCTCCTCGTTCTCGCGGACGATCCGCAGGGCGTCGGCGACCGTGCCGCCCTCGGGCGCCGCGATGAACTCGCTGTTCATCAAGCCGCCGGCGGACTTCTCGTCGAACCCGAGCAGCTCCTCGACGTCCGTCTTCTCCTCGGCCTCCATTTCCTCGAGGATCGCCTCGGAGGAGGATTCCTCCATCTCGGCGAGGACGTCGGCCGCCTCGTCGGGGGACATCTCGCCGACGATGTCGGCGGCGCGATCGGCGTCGAGCGACTCGAGGATGGCCGCCTGGGTCTTCGTGTCCTCGACCTCCGAGAGCGTCTCGGCCGCCACCTCGCTGTCGATCGTCTCGAACACGGCCTCGCGCCCCTCGTGGCTGAGCTCCTCGACGATGTCGGCCAGGTCGGCGGGGTGGATGTCCTCGAGGCCCTTCAGATCGATGTTGAGGCGGAGCCGGCGCTGCGGGTCGGGCTCGATGATGTTGCAGAACTCCCAGGGGATCGAGTTCGGGGCAATGCGCACCATCAGGCGGCGCACCAGGCGGGGCGGCAGGATGCCCTGGCAGAGGCGGCGGACGACGCTGCGCATGCCCACGTCCACCTCGAGCACCCAGAGCTCGTCGTGGTCGCCGGCGCGGTTCAGCTCGAACGTGATGTCGTTGACCCGGACGACCTTGCGGCCCTTCGCGTCGATGATCTGCTTGTCGAGCAGGTCCCGCGCCATCCGCAGCGTCCACACGTCGTCGTGGTAGGGCACGAGCTGCTCGTCGCGGAGGCGGATGCCGTCGAGCGAAATCGACGAGATCTGGTCGTGGCGGGCGATCCACCAGTTCCATTCGCCGCCCACGAGGAACTGGTCGATGCGGACCTTGTCCACGCGGGGCGCGAGGCAGGCGTCGCGAATCCGGCCGAGGCGGCGGCCCTTCACGTCGCAGACCCTCATGCCCATCAATTCGGTGAGAAAGAGCAGGTTGCTGGCCATGGCACCGCTCCTCCTGGCATTGGGCGTGAGTGGACGGCAGGCGCCGGGATCCTTCCCTTATAGCAGAACCCGCCGGGACTGCCAGGGGGAAAACAGCTACCTGGTGCCCGGGCCCCGGGGTCAGATCTCGAATGCGGGGCAGGCCGGGAGCCCGCAGGAATTCGAGATCTGACCCCGGCTGTGCGGGCAGGCCGGGAGCCCGCAGGAATTCGAGATCTGACCCCGGCTGTGCGGGCAGGTCGGGAGCCCGCAGGAATTCGAGATCTGACCCCGGCTGTGCGGGCAGGCCGGGAGCCCGCAGGAATTCGGGATCTGACCCCGGATGTGCGGGCCTCATCTGGGGTACAGTGTGCGGCATGAGCGACAGGAAGTACCGCCAGCGGGGCTACATGGACGACGACCGCGACCGCGCACCGCGGCCCCCCGCCCGGGAGCGCGAGCGCGCCCCGGGGCCCAGACCGCGCGGCGACCGGCCGGAGGGCCCGCGCACGCCGAACATGCCGGGCTTCCGGTCCGTCATTCGCTGCCACCGCTGCGGCGCGCTGGTCACGGCGGCCATCGCCGTCGGCACGGCGTGCGCCAGGTGCGGCGCCGCGCTCCACTGCTGCGCCCAGTGCGAGTCGTTCGACCCGGGCGCGCGCTACGAGTGCCTGCAGCCGCTCACCGCGCGCGTGGCGCCCAAGGACGCCTTCACGACGTGTTCGCTCTTCGAGCCCCGCTCGACCGTCGAGCGGGAAACCGGCTCGGCCCGGCAGTCGACGGCGCGGACGGCGTTCGACGATCTCTTCAAGATCTGAAGAAGCCGGAATCCGGAATTCAGAATCCAGAATCCGGACAAGGGCGGACAGGACACGCGGGACAGGCGCAGGAGACACGGCGGACACGGCAGACACGACGGACACGGCGGTTGACGGAATGGAGGCCGGGGCTTCAGCCCAGGCGTGCGGACAACCGCCAGGCAGCAGGGACACACGATGATCACCGAGATCACCGCCGCCGAGCTCGATCCCGAGCGGTTCGTCGCCGAGCAGGCCGCCCGGATCCAGGCGGCCGTTGGCGGCGGCACGGCCATCAACGCGCTCTCGGGCGGCGTCGATTCGTCCGTCGTGACGATGATCGGCCACCGCGCGCTCGGGCCGCGGCTCCGGACGGTCTTCGTCGACAACGGCCTGATGCGCGAGGGCGAGCCGGAGCAGGTCGTCGGGATGTTCCGCCGCCTCGGCGTCGAGATCGAGGTCGTCGACGCCCGCGCCGAGTTCCTGGCGGCGCTGGCGGGCCTCACGGACCCCGAGCAGAAGCGCGAGGCGGTCACGCAGACCTTCTACACGCGCGTGTTCGGGCGGCTGGTCCGCGAGAGCGGGGCCAGGTTCCTTCTGCAGGGCACGATCCTCACCGACGTGGACGAGACCGTGGCGGGCATCAAGCGGCAGCACAACGTCTTCGAGCAGCTCGGGATCGACCCCCAGGCGGCCTTCGGCTACCGGATCCTGGAGCCGCTCGTCCAGCTCCGCAAGGACGCCGTCCGCACGGTCGGCCGCTCCCTCGGCCTGCCCGAGTCGATGTTCGCGCGCATCCCGTTTCCCGGCCCCGCGCTGGCGGCCCGGATCATCGGCGAGGTGACGGCCGAGCGGCTCGCCGCGGTCCGGCGCGCCACCACGATTGTCGAGCGGGCGCTCGGCGGCCTGGGGGCGTTCCAGTACCTGGCCGTCCTCCACGAGGACCGCGTCACCGGCATGCGCGACGGCCGGCGGGACTTCGGCCAGCAGATCGAGGTCCGCTGCTGGGACAGCGTGGACGGGCGGCGCGCCACGCCGACGCGCGTGCCGTTCGAGACGCTGGAGTCGCTGGCCGCCGAGATCCTGCGCGACGTGCCGGGCGTGGTCAGCGTGACCTACAACATCGCCGCCAAGCCGCCGTCGACGATCGAGGCGGTGTAGCCGGGCGGGCCGCTACCACCCGGCGGCGCGGATGAACGCCACCGCGCGGCGGAGCTCGTCCATCGGGTCGGTGCCCGCGCCGCGCGCCACGTAGTTCTCGACAATCAGCGCGCCGGTGAACCCGGCCCGGCGCAGGATCTCGAAACACGCCGCCAGCTCGGCGCGGCCCTCTCCGGGCCGGACTTCCTGCCCCATCGCCCCGGGAGAGGCCGGCAGGAGCGCGTCCTTGACGTGGACCGACGTGACCCGCGACACGACGTGCCGGAGGGCGGCCGACGGGGCGTCGACGCCGTAGATGATCAGGTTCGCGGGATCGAAGTTCACGCCGACGCGCGCGACGGTGATCCGGTCGAGGAACGCCGCAAGCTGCGCGCCGGTCTCCTGGCCGGTTTCGAGCGACACGGTGATGCCCTTGGGCGCGCCGTAGCGGGCGATCTCGGTGACGGCATCCAGCATCGCGCGGTAGGCCGGGTCGTCCGGGTCCTCCGGCAGGAAGCCCATGTGGAACGTCACTAGGCGCGCGCCGATCGCCGCGGCGAAATCCACGCACGAGCGGGCGTAGGCCAGCCGCTCGGGGATCAGGTGCAGCGGCCGGAAACCGACCGTGCGGACGACGGTCTCGCGGTCCTTGTAGCTCTCGCCCGCGAACACGGCGACGACCGAGTCGGCGCGCATGCCGGTCTCGCGAAGCAGGGCCGAGAACTCGCGCGCGCCCTCGGGCGTGTAGTAGCGGTCGGGGAGCCTGCTCACCTGGATCGTGTCCAGCCCGAGCGACTTCACCGCCTCGAGGGCCTTCCGCGGATCCTCCTGGCCGGTGCAGCGCAGGAAGATGCCGATCGGGTTGGCCGCCCCGGCCGGCGCCTGCGCGCCCCCGGGCGCCGCCTGCGCGAGCAGGAGCGCCGCCGCCGCCCACGCGGCCCTGCCCGTCACCGGCTGTGCCACCTGCCACCTCCCGTCGATTGCGCGAAGCCGCCGGCCGGGATCGGCCCGCCGGGGCGCCGCGCCGGGCCGATCGTAGCGGCTGGGCGCGGGGATGTCCACCGGACGGGCTGGCGCGGGCCGGCCCGGGGCCGCGCGCCGCCCGCGAACCTGCCATAATGGGGGGATGGCGATCCTCTCCACGGCCGACACCGCGCGCGTGCGCGAGATGCTTGGCGCCATGGTCGACCCCGTGCGCCTGGTTTTCTTCACGCAAACCCTCAACTGCGAGACCTGCGAGCCGACGGGCCGGATCCTGAAGGAGCTGGCGGAGCTGAGCGATCTCATCACCGTCGAGGAGCACAACCTGCTGCTCGAGCGCGACGAGGCGGCGAAGCTCGGCATCGATCGCGTGCCCGCCATCGCCGTGCTGGGCGCGCAGGACTACGGCATCCGCTTTCTCGGCATCCCGTCCGGCTACGAGTTCATGTCGCTGCTCGACGCGGTGCTGACCGTGTCGAAGGCCGACTCCGGGCTCGGGGAGGCCAGCCGCGCGCTGCTCGCGGGCCTGCCGTCGCCCCTGGAGCTGCAGGTGTTCGTCACGCCCACCTGACCGCACTGTCCCCAGGCGGTCAGCCTGGCCAACCGGATGGCGGTCGAGAGCCCGCGCGTCACCTCGATTGTCGTCGAGGCGGGCGAGTACCCCGATCTCGTGCGCCAGTACCGCGTGAGCGGCGTGCCGAAGACCGTGGTCAACGGCAGCGTCGAGATCCTGGGATCGCGGCCGGAAGAGGACTTCGTGCGCGCGGCCGTCGGCGCGCTACCCGCCGTCGCGCCCTGAGCGGGCGCTGGCGACGAGGATGACCCACGGCTGAGGCGCGGGCAGGGCGAGGTCCTGCGGGCCGTTGCCCGGGCGCAGCTCGACGGGCGGCGCGGCCACGGCCCCATCGGGCGCGGTGAAGCCGCCGCGCATCTCCCGCGCCGGCTCGAGGCTCAGCGAGGCGCCGGGCGCCGTGTCGAGCGCGAACACGAACAGCCTGTCCTCCGCCTGCCACGCGAAGACCCGGCCCGCAAGCCGCGCGCCGGCGACGATGGCGCCGGCGCTGCCGGGCGGCGCGATGCGCATCTCCCACCACGCGAGCGACGCCAGGATGCCGGCGGCGGCGGCCTCGGCGGACGGGGGCCAGGCGGCGCCGCGATCGAGGCGGAAGGCCTGCGGCGCCGAGACGCGCGCGGCCGCGAAGGCGTAGCCCGTGCGCGTGCGGTTCGCGTAGCAGAGCGCGCCCGGCGCCTGGCAGCGCGCCGGGACGGGGACCGGCGCGCACGGCATCGGCCACACGCTGTCGCGCCCTCCCCGGCCCGGCAGCAGCACCTTCTCGCATCCGGGCGTCGCAACCGGCAGCCAGTTCTCGTCGAGGCCGCGCAGGCGCTCGGCGAAGACCTCGGGCAGCGGATCGTACAGCGACGGATGGCGCGACCACAGGAACGACGCGAGCCGGGTGGGCGAGGCCGCCGCCTCCGGGCGCGACGGGCGGTACGCCCACGCGCTGAGCGCGGCGGCGGCAAGGGCGATCGCGGCCATGGAGCGCCCCGCGCGCGGGAACGCGCGGTCGGCCTGCTGGAACAGCGGGATGGCCAGCGGGATGAACCACGTCGCGTACCGGCTGAGGCCCGGCGTGCCGCCGTGGTTCACGTTCGTGGCCGTGGCGGCGACAAAGGCCAGCCACGCCGCCGAGACGGCGGCGGCGCAGACGCCGGGAGAGCACAAGGCCCGCGGCGAGCGGGTGCGGACCGCGCGGACGAGCAGGGCGCACGAGGCCAGGACTACCGCCGCCGTGAACATCGGGGCGTTAGGCAGCAGGCCGAGGTTGGGGTCGGCGAGCGCCGCGAAGAACTCGGGCGCCGTCACCAGCCGGATGTCCGACGCGCCCGCCAGCCGCGACGGCGCGCCCGTCCGCGCGAGGTAGTAGACCGGGTGGATGAGCGCGAGGGCCGCGCCGGATGCAAGGCCGAGCCCGAGCCGCCGATCCCTCCACGCCCGCGGCCGGCCGATCGCGGCCGCCGCGGCGATCACCGCGAGCAGCGCGGCGTTGCCCGGGTTCTGCGTGGCCGCCGCTCCAATCGCCGCCAGGCTCCACCACGGCGCCGATTCGGCAAGCGAGAAGGCGACGGCGAGCAGGGCGAAGGTGAAGGGCTCGGTGTGCGGCTTGTCGATCCACCAGAGGATCGGCCCGGCGAAGACCATGGCGCACCAGGCCCAGTGCAGGCGGGCCGCGCACACGCGGAACGCCGCGGCGAGCAGGAGGCCGTTCAGGATGGTGAAGGCCCGCAGCGGGCCCGAACCGAGCGCGCCGAGCGCGGCGACCAGCGGCGCCGCGAGCGCCGGGTAGGCGATGAAGTGCCGCGACTCGCCGGCGCCCGGCAGGCGGCCCGCGGCCAGGCGCTCGGCCATGCGCACGTATTCGGAGGCGTCGCCGACTTCGCGCGGCGAGGACGAGAACGCCAGCGCCGCCAGGAGGGCGGCGAAGGCGAGGGTGGCAACGGCCTCTCGCTTCACGGCATGGCCTTCATCGAACCGCCCGCGCACCCGCTGTCCCGCACCGCGCCTTCCCCGCGGACCCTTGAGGCCGCCCGGCGCCGCGCGCCGGCGCCCCGAGCTTCTGCCGGAGTCCGCGAGCCCGCGTGCGAGCGCGCCCGCATGCACGGCGCTGCGCGGCGCTGCACGAAACGGCCCCAAGCTGCAGGCCGTCCGCCCCGGAACCGATACACCCACGGGCCGGCGCGCCGGGCGCCCGCCCGGCTTGCAGGACGGACGGGTACGGCCCCATAGTACGGTGGAAGCCGCGCGGCGACACAACCCGTGTCCCGGCCGGGCCCGCGCACCCGGCCCGCAGGCGGCGCGGAAGCATCCGGCCGGCGGAGCCGGCGGGTGGGAATCGGCTCGAGGCCGCCTCCGGGCGGCTGTCTGGACGACATCATGATCGACACGTCCCGCATCCTCTGCATCGGCGCCGGCTACGTCGGCGGCCCGACCATGGCCGTCGTTGCCGCCAAGTGCCCGCACATCCGGGTTGACGTGGTGGACATCAACGAGGCGCGCATCGCGGCGTGGAACAGCGCCGAGCTGCCCATCTACGAGCCGGGCCTGGACGAAGTCGTGCGCGCGGCGCGCGGCCGGAACCTGTTCTTCTCGACCGACATCGCCGGCGGCATCCGCGACGCGGACATCATCTTCGTCTCCGTGAACACGCCGACGAAGACCTTCGGCCAGGGGGCGGGCTACGCGGCGGACCTGCAGCACTGGGAGAAGACGGCGCGGCAGATCCTCGCCCACGCGACGCGCGACAAGATCGTCGTCGAGAAGTCCACGCTGCCCGTCCGGACCGCCCAGGCGATGGAGCGCATCCTCGACGGCAACCCCGCCGGCGTCCGCTTCGACGTCGTGTCGAACCCCGAGTTCCTGGCCGAGGGCAGCGCCATCGCGGACCTCGAGCGGCCCGACCGCGTCCTGATCGGGGGGCACGACACTCCCGCCGGGCGCGCGGCGCGGAGGATCATCGCGGACATCTACGCGACGTGGGTGCCGCGCGAGCGGATCATCGAGTCGAACTTGTGGAGCGCGGAGCTGTCGAAGCTGACCGCGAACGCCTTCCTCGCGCAGCGCATCTCGTCGATCAACAGCATCTCGGCGCTGTGCGAGGTGACCGGCGCCGACGTCGACGAGGTGGCGTACGCCATCGGGACCGACAGCCGGGTGGGGCCGCGCTTCCTGAAGGCCAGCGTCGGGTTCGGCGGGTCGTGCTTCAAGAAGGACATCCTGAACCTCGTCTACATCTGCCGCAGCCACGGCCTCGGGGAGGTCGCCGACTACTGGGAGTCCGTCGTCGCCATCAACGAGTGGCAGCAGTCGCGGTTCGTGCGGAACATGCTCGCCAGCATGTTCAACACCGTCGCCGGCAAGCGCATCGCGCTGTTCGGCTTCGCGTTCAAGGCCGACACCGGCGACACGCGCGAGTCGGCCGCCATCGGCGTGGCGCGGCAGCTCCTGGCCGAGCGCGCCGTTGTCGTCATCACCGACCCGAAGGCCCTCGGGAGCGTGCGCGAGGAGCTGCCGGAGGAGGGGGACCGGATCGAGTGCGAGATCGACCCCTACCGCGCGGCGCGGGGCGCGCACGCGATTGCGGTCATGACCGAGTGGCGGATCTACCGGGACCTGGACTACGCGAGGATCTTCGCGTCGATGGAGAAGCCCGCCTTCGTGTTCGACGGCCGCAACATCCTGGATCACAAGCGGCTGCACGAGATCGGCTTCAACGTCTACGCGCTGGGCAAGGCCCCGCTGCGTCACGTGTGACGGCGGGGCCCGGGGGCTGGAGGCTGGCGACCGGGGACCGAGGCCTGGGGGCCGGGGACCGCGGTGACAGATTCCGGATTCCGGCTCCTGGATTCGGGCTTCTGGATTCCGGCTCCTGGATCCTGGCTTCTGGCTCCTTTACCCTCTCCCCCTGTCGGACTGTAGAATACGTGCGCCCCCTCGTCTCGGGAAACCGAAGGAGTCCTGCTCATGGCCATCGTGCTTGACGGCCGCAGTCTGACGGCCGACGTGCTGGTCCGCATTGCCCGGTTCGGCGAGCCCGTGGAGCTCGCGCCCGCCGCCCTCGAGCGCATCGTGTCGTGCCGCGCGATGCTCGAGCGGAAGCTCGCGGCCCGGGAAGTCATGTACGGCACGAACACCGGCATCGGCGAGTTCTCGGAGCGCATCCTGACCGACGATCAGGTGCAGGCCTTCCAGCGCTACCTCGTGTACAACCACGCGGCGGGCATCGGCGCCCCGGCGCCCGTCGAGCACGTGCGCGGGGCGATGGCGGGGCGCATCAACGTCCACGCCCACGGCAACTCGGGCTGCCGGCCCGAGATCACGCTGACGCTCGTCGAGATGCTCAACAAGGGCGTGACGCCGGTCGTCTGCCAGAAGGGGTCGGTGGGCGCGTGCGGCGATCTGGCGCCGATGGCGCAGCTCGCGCTCCTGCTGATGGGCGAAGGCGAGGCGTTCTACCGGGGCGAGCGGCTGCCCGGCGCCGAGGCGATGCGCCGCGCGGGCATCGCGGTCCCCGGCCTGGAGGCGCGCGACGGGCTGGCGTCGATCAACGGCTCGAACCTGCTCACCGCCATGTCGGCGCTGCACGTCTGGGACATGCAGCGCTGGCTCAGGCAGGCGGAGATAGCCGCCGCCATGACGATCGAGGCGCTCCTCGGCAACCTCAAGCCCTACAACGCGCGCCTGCACCAGCTGCGCGGCTTTCCGGGCGCCGTGCAGTCGGCGGCGAACATCATGAAGGTGCTGGAGGGCTCGGACCTCACCACCGGCAGGATGAAGACGAAGGTGCAGGACGCCTACTCGATGCGCTCGACGCCGCAGGTCATCGGCGCGGCCCGCGACGCGATTGCCTGGGCGCGCGCGCAGGTGGAGACGGAGCTCAACGGCGTTGGCGACAACCCGATCTTCATTCCGGAGCAGGACCTCACGCTCACGGGCGCGAACTTCCAGGGCTCGCCGGTGGCGCTGCCGATGGACATGGCGGGCGCGGCCGTCACGATGGTGTCGGTCCTGTCCGAGCGCCGGCTGAACCGCCTCACCAACCCGGCGCTCTCGCAGGGGCTGCCCGACTTCCTGGCCCACGAGCCGGGCTTCTACTCGGGGCTCATGCTCAGCCAGTACACCGCCGACCATCTCATCGTCGAGCAGCGGATGCTGTCGGCGCCCGCGTCGATCCAGTCCATCCCGGCGGCGGCCGACCAGGAGGACTTCGTGTCGATGGGCATGAACACCGCGCTCAAGACCGGCCAGATCCTCGACAACGCGTACGGCGTGCTCGGCATCGAGTTCATGGCCGCCGCGCAGGCGCTCGACTTCCGGACCTTCTCCATCGGGAAGGGCTCGGCGGCGGCGCGGGAGGTCATCCGCCGGCACGTCAGGCACCTCGACGTGGACCGGCCGCTCTTCGACGACCACAACGCCATGCAGGCGCTCGTGCGCTCGGGCGAGATCCTCGAGGGCGTCGAGCGGGCGGTGGGGCCGCTGGCCTGAGGGCGCCGGCCGCCCGCGCTCCGGTATGATGGAGTCTCCGCCGCGCGCCGGGCGCGCGGCGGGGAGCCAGGGGCCATGCCGCACCGATTCACCGTTGGCGTCGAGGAGGAGTTCCAGATCGTCGATCCCGCGACGTGGGAGCTGCGCTCGCACGTCGCGCAGCTCCTAGAGCCCGGCGCGACCGCTCTCGGGGAGCGGATCAGGCCCGAGCTGCACCAGTCGATCGTCGAGGTCGGCACGACCGTGTGCGCCAACGCCAGCGAGCTCGAGGCGCAGGTGCGGCACATCCGCCGGGAGCTGACGTCCGCCGCCGAGTCCCGGGGCCTCGCCATCGCGGCCGCCGGCACGCACGCCTTCTCGCACTGGGTGGACCAGGACATCTCCTCCGGCGACCGCTACGCGCACATCGTCGAGGAGCTGCAGATGCTGGCGCGGTCGCTCCTCATCTTCGGCCTGCACGTCCACGTCGGCGTGCCCGACCGGCAGACGGCCATCGACGTCATGAACATGGCGCGGTACTTCCTGCCGCACCTGCTGGCGCTCTCGACGAGCTCGCCGTTCTGGATGGGGCGCGAGACCGGCCTCAAGTCGTACCGCACGACCGTCTTCCGCCGGTTCCCGCGCACGGGCGTGCCCGAGCACTTCGAGTCGTGGGGCGAGTTCGAGGACTACGTGCAGGCGCTCGTCGACCTGAAGTGCATCGACAACGGCAAGAAGATCTGGTGGGACATCCGCCCGCACCCGCACTTCGGGACGCTGGAGTTCCGCGTGTGCGACGTGCCGACGCGCCCGGGCGAGACGGTGGCCATCGCGTCGCTCATCCAGGCCATCGTCTACAAGCTGTACAAGCTGCGCGCGCAGAACATGGGCTTCCGCGAGTACCGCCCGCTCCTCATCCAGGAGAACAAGTGGCGCGCGGCGCGGTACGGGATCGACGGCAACCTGATCGACTGGGGGAAGCGCGCCGAGGTGCCGATGCGCCGGCTCGCCCTGGAGCTGCTCGAGCTGGTCGACGACGTGGTCGACGAGCTGGGGAGCCGGCGGCACGTGGCCGGCATCCTCGACATCCTGCGCGACGGCACGAGCGCGGATCGGCAGCTTCGGGTCTACCGCGAGACGAAGGACCTGCGGGCGGTCGTGCGGCACGTGGTGGAGGAGACGAGGGGCTAGGCAGCCGCCCGCCCGCGAGCGGGTCCTGTCCGGGACGTTTCCATGCGTCCTCGGCAGAACCGACGGCGGCTCGCCTGCGGGCACATGGAAAGCGCTCCGGCCACCCGCGTGGGGCGGGCGAGGCGGGGGGACAGGGACCGGGCGCCGGGCGCCGGTCGGACAGGGGTAGAGCCATGATGCGAGTGGGATTGCTGTGCGGCCGCGAGTATTCGTTCCCGCCGGCGTTCATCGCGAAGGTCACCGAGCTGGGCGCCGAGCACGGCATCGTCGGCGAGCTGGTCAGGCTCGGCGGCACCTACATGGGCGAGGCGCCGCGGTACCGCGTGATCGTGGACCGCATCTCGCACGAGGTGGACTACTACCGCGGGTACCTGAAGCACGCGGTGCTCGGCGGGGCCTACGTCATCAACAACCCGTTCTGGTGGTCCGCCGACGACAAGTTCTTCAACTACGCCGTGGCCGCCCGGCTCGGCGTCGCCATCCCCAGGACCATCCTGCTGCCGCAGAAGGGGTACCCCTGGGACGTGGACATCCAGACCGAGTCGCTGCGCAACCTCGAGTACCCGCTCGACTGGGACGCCATGCTCGAGTTCGTAGGGCTGCCGGCCATCCTGAAGCCCTTCTCCGGCGGCGGCTGGAAGCACGTCTACAAGGTCTCCAGCAAGGAGGAGCTGTGGGCCGCCTACGACGGCACGGCGCCCTACTGCATGACGCTGCAGGAGTTCATCGACTTCGACCAGTACGTGCGCTGCTTCACCTTCGGCAAGACCGACATCGTGCCCGTCGCCTACGATCCGCACGAGCGGCGCTACCTCGTGGACCCCGACTACCTGTCGAAGGAGGTGGGCGAGCGCGTGGTGCGCGACGCGCAGACGATCAACGCGGCGCTCGGCTACGAGATGAACACCGTGGAGTTCGCCATCAAGGACGGCGTGCCGTACGCCATCGACTTCCTGAACCCCGCGCCCGACTTCGAGCGCGACCGCATCACCCCGTTCTACTTCGACATGGCCGTCGAGAAGATGGCGCGCCTGGCGATCGACCGCGCGCTCCGGGGCGAGGCGTCGATGACGTCGCCGAACTGGAAGGCGATGGTGGGGCTGAAGTGAATCCCATCGACGCGTGGCACGGGCTGCTGAAGCCGGAGGAGCTGTCCGCCGGGGCCTTCGAGGTCCTGTCGGCGCGGCTGCGGGCGGAGCGGCTGACGTTCGGGGACCGCGTCCACTGCCCGTTCCTGCGCCCGATCTTCGTCACCGCCGAGGACGAGCGGCGCGTGCGCGAGTTCGCCGAGACGCTCGCCGCCGTGGGCGAGCGCGTCGTCCAGGCGGCGATGGCCGATGCGTCGCTCGTCGAGGCGGTGGGCATCCGGGAGGACGAGCGGCGGCTGCTGGCGATCGAGCCCGGCTACGCGGTGTCGAGCACCGCGTCGCGCGTGGACGCGTTCCTCCTGCCGGAGTCGCTGCAGGCCGCGGAGTACAACGCCGAGTCGCCCGCGGGGTTCGGCTACGCGGAGCGGCTGGCCGCCGTGTTCGACGCGCTGCCGGTCATGGCGCGCTTCCGCGAGCGCTACGAGGCGCGCGCGTACGGGCTGACGGCCGCGATGCTCGACGCGCTGCTGGCGTCCTACCGCGACTGGGGCGGCAGGGCCAGCCCGCCGACCATCGCCATCGTCGACTGGCGCGACGTGCCGACGTGGAGCGAATTCGAGATCCTGCAGGAGCGCTTCACCGCGCTGGGCGCGCCGACCGTCATCTGCCCGCCCGAGGAGCTCGAGTTCGACGGCCGCCAGCTGCGCGGGGCGGGGCGGAGGATCGACCTCGTCTACCGGCGCGTGCTCGTCAACGACGTCACGGCCCGGCCGGCCGCGTGCGAGGCGCTCGTGCGCGCGTGCGAGGCGCGCGCCGTCTGCATGGCCAACTCGTTCCGCTGCAAGATCCCCCACAAGAAGGCGTTCTTCGCCGTCCTCACCGACCCGGCGTTCGCGCGACTGTTCACCGGCGCCGAGCGGGCGATCATCGCGCGGCACGTCCCGTGGACGCGCGCCGTCGCCGAGGGGCGGACGACGAAGGGCGGGGAGGAGATCGACCTGCTGCCGTGGGCGCGCCGCCACCGCGAGGATCTCGTGCTGAAGCCGAACGACGACTACGGCGGCGCCGGCGTCACGCTCGGCTGGGAGCTGGACGACACGCGGTGGGACGCCGCGATCCAGGCGGCCCTCGCCGCGCCGGCCGGATCGTGGGTCGTGCAGGAGAAGATCGCCGTGAGGCGCGAGGTCTTTCCCTGGTTCCGGGACGGCCGGGGCGCCGTGCTGGCGGACATGCTCGTGGACATGGCGCCGTATCTGTTCCGCGGGAAGCTCGCGGGGTTCCTGACGCGGCTGAGCGCCACCGGCCTCGCGAACGTCACGTCGGGCGGCGGCCAGGTGCCCGCCTACTTCGTGCGGCCCCGCCCGCAGGCGCCCTGAGCCGCCCGCGCCCGCTCATGCCCTTCGATTGCCGCCACCGCCAGCGCTTCGGCCCCGGGGCCTGCCTGTCGGGCTGCCCGGCCGCGCCGCCGATCTTCGATGTCGTGCGCGTCGGCCGGGCCGGCGACCTGCCGCCGGCCGATCCCGCGTTCATCGACGTCGCCGTGCTCGACATGCACTGCGGCTGGCCCAACCTCGGGCACGGCGCCATCCTCCAGGCCATGCAGAACGCGCTGTGCGACCTCGCCGGGCCGCTGGCCGAGGCCGGCATCGGGTTCCGCGCCCTGTCCTACGACGTCCGCGGCGGCGGCGTGGTGCCGGAGCCGCCCGGCGACCGCCACCAGCTGTACATCGGGACGGGCGGTCCCGGCCACCTCGATCCGCGCATGAACGACGGCCGCTCCGACGGATCGCAGGGCGTCGTCGAGGATCCGTCCTGGGAGCCGCGGGTGTTCGCGCTGTTCGACGCCATCCGCGCCTCCCGCTCGGCGGCCCTGCTGGCCGTGTGCCACACCTTCGGCGTGATGTGCCGGTGGCTCGGCGTCGCCGACGCCGTCCTGCGCGGCCCGGCGAAGGGCGGCAAGAGCGCCGGCATCGTCGAGAACGTGCTGAGCGGCGAGGCCCTGGCCCACCCGTGGTTCTCGGCGTTCTCGAAGGAGCTGCCGGACGGCCGGCGGCACTACGTCCTCGACAGCCGCCTCTACGACCTCGTGCCGCGCGCGGAGCGGCCCGCGGGCGTCGCCGCCCTCAGCCACGAGGCGGCGGACGAAAGCGGGTCGGGCGATCAATCCGCGGCCGAGGGCGGGCCGGGGGGCCGTGCGCTGACGATGCTGGAGGCGGCGAGGGACGAGGGCGGGGTGATGCCGCGCATCCTGGGCGTCAACCACCATCCCGAGATCGTGAACCGGCCGCGGCTGCTCGTGACGCTGGAGAAGGAGTACGCCCGCGGCGCCGTGTCGCGCGAGTGGTACGAGGAGCGCCGCGCCGGATTGACCGAGCCCGTGGCCGACGAGCGCGGCGATGGCCTGCTGCACCTGACGTCGCGCTACACCTTCATGGGTCCGCTGCGCTTCCACCTGCACACGCTCGCCCTCAGAAGGGGTCGGGACGATTTACGTGCACGAATCGGCCCGGCGCACGATTCTGTTATCGGCCGGATTTCGTGACAGAGGGGCCCGGCCCCTCCCTGTCGGCCTGCTTCACCAGGCGGACAGGTACGTGCGCATCTGGTGCTTCCAGAACGGCCAGTCGTGGCCGCCCATGCCGCCCCAGTCGTCGAGGGAATGCGGGATGCCCTTCGTCCTCAGCACCTCCGCCATGCGGTAGGTCGGCCCCTTGTCCTCCCACGGCCCGTGCCCCGTCGCGAGGTGGATGTCGCATCCGCCCAGCCACTCCCGCAGGCGCGGGTCGTCGAGGTTCGACATGTAGTCCACGGGGTTGTTGAAGTAGAAGTTGTCGTCGTACATGCCGTCCATGAAGCGCTTCAGGTCGTACACGCCCGACAGCGCGTAGCAGCGCCTGACGGCGTCCGGGTGTTTGAACAGGGTGTTGGCGGCATGGTAGGCGCCGAGCGACGCTCCCGCCGTCGTGATGGCGATGTCGTCCGACTGGCAGCTCCGCCGGATGAAGGGCACGACCTCCTCGCGGACGTAGGCGTCGTACTGCGCCTGCATGTAACTCCGGTGGAACGGGTGCGCGCCGCGGTTGTAGAAGCTGTCGCGGCTGTTGGCGTCGATGGTGAACACCTTCACCCGGCCGGGATCGATGAAGTCGGCCAGCGCCGCCACCATGCCCTGGCGCTCCATCTCCCACTCGTCGCCGCCGCTGGTCGGAAACACCAGCATCGGCGGGCCCCAGTGGCCGTAGACGACCAGCCCCATCTCCCGGCCGACCCGGCCGGAGTACCAGCGGTGATACTCGGTGCGCATCCCTGTTACCACCTCATGGCGACGCGTCGGCTCCGCCGCCCTCGTTGGCCCTTCGCGCGCGCCGCACCCACTTCCGCGCCTCGTCGGCGGCGAAGGGCACCGTCGCCATCGCGAGGCTGACGCCCAGCTCCTCGGCCGTCAGCGCGTGCGTCTTCAGCACGCGCTGCCAGAACGGCGCGTAGGTCACCATCATCTGGAGCGCGAAGGTCAGCCCGACGATGGCGAGCAGCGGCGCGTTCGAGAAGGCGCCGATCGTGAAGAACGAGTCGCGCTCGGATCGCAGCGACAGCACGAGCACCAGCTGCGACAGCGTCAGCGTCGTGAACACCATCGTCCGCCAGCCCTCGTGGCCGATGCCGTGGTAGTAGTAGCCCATGAGGAGCGGGGTGAGGCCCAGCACCAGCCCTCCCCAGATCACCTGCCACAGCAGGCCCCGGCCGAGGATGCTCTCCGTCGGCGGGATCGGCGGGCGCTGCATCGCGTGGCGCTCGGGCGGCTCGACGCTCAGCGCCAGCGCGGGCAGGCCGTCGGTCACGAGGTTGATCCACAGGATCTGCAGCGGCAGCAGGGGGAGCGGCAGGCCGACGAACGGCGCGATCAGCATCACCCACAGCTCGCCCGAGTTGCTGCTCAGCAGGTAGCGGATGAACTTGCGGATGTTGTCGTAGATGACCCGGCCTTCCTCCACCGCCGCGACGATGGTGGCGAAGTTGTCGTCCCGGAGGACCATGTCGGCCGCCTCCTTCGACACCTCCGTCCCCGTGATGCCCATCGCCACGCCGATGTCGGCGCGCCGCAGGGCCGGCGCGTCGTTCACGCCGTCGCCCGTCATCGCGACGACGCCGCCGTTGGCCTGCAGCGCCTGGACGACGCGCAGCTTGTGCTCGGGCGACACGCGCGCGTAGACGGCGGCGCCGTCCACCATGCGCCGCAGCTCGTCGTCGGAGAGGCGCTGCAGGTCCTGGCCGAGCACGACCCGCGCGTCCTCGTCGCCGATGCCGAGCTGCCGGGCCACGTACTTCGCCGTCAGCGGGTGGTCCCCGGTGATCATCACCGGCCGGATTCCCGCCTGCCGGCATGTTGCCACCGCGTTCTTCACCTCGGGGCGCGGCGGATCGCTCATGCCGATCAGGCCGACGAAGACGAGGTCCTGCTCGAGGGCGGGCGCGCCGCCTGCCGGCAGGTCGCCGAGGAGGCGGAAGGCCAGCCCGAGCACGCGCGCGCCGTCGTCGGCGAGGCGATCGTGCGCGGTCCGGATGCGCGCGCGCCACTCGTCGTCCATCGGCTGGGGCCGGCCGTCGGCCCAGACCCGCGTGGAGATCTGCACCAGCGGCTCGACGGCGCCCTTGGTCACCGCGACGTAGCGGCTCGGCGCGGGCGGCGGCTCCTGGCCCCACAGCCAGTCGAGGCTGCGGGCGGCGGACGGCGGCGCCGCCGGCATCTCGTGCACCGTCGTCATCCGCTTGCGGTCCGAGTCGAACGGCGCCTCCGCCACGCGCGGGAAGCGCAGGTCGAGGTCGGGCTTGCGCAGGCGGAACTTCGCGGCCGCCACCACCAGCGCGCCTTCCGTCGGGTCGCCGATCGTGTGGTAGCGCCCCGGCTGGTCGTCCTGCGCCGCCAGCACCGCGTCGTTGCACAGCGCGGCGCCCGCCAGGAGCATCGCCAGCGACTCGCGGCCCCCCGGCACGCCCGGCGGCCCCGGCTCGATGTCCACCGACGGCCCGGCGGCGTGCAGCGCCTCGACGACGTCCAGCCGCTCGCCGGCGACGTCGAGCACCGTGACGGTCATGCGGTTCTCGGTGAGCGTGCCGGTCTTGTCCGAGCAGATCACCGTCACCGAGCCGAGCGCCTCGACGGCCGGCAGCTTGCGGATGAGGGCGTTGCGCTTCAGCATCCGCTGCGCCCCGAGGGCCAGGGCGATGGTCACGACGGCCGGCAGGCCCTCGGGCACGGCCGCGACGGCCATGCTCACGGCCGTGAGGAACATCGTCTTCAGGTCCTCGCCCGTCAGCATTCCCTCGGCGAAGATGACGGCGACCAGGACGAGGGCGATGACCGCGAGGACGCGCCCGAGGCGGTCGAGGCGCTTCTGGAGCGGCGTGCTGTCGCGCCGGACGGCCTGGATGAGATCGGCGATGCGGCCGAGCTCGGTGGCCATGCCGGTGGCCACGACGGCGGCGACGCCGCGCCCGTACGTGATCGTCGTGCCCATGTAGAGCATGTTCCGGCGGTCGCCGATGGCGGCCTCCGCGTCGCCGAGGGCGCTGCCGACCTTGTCGATGGGCGCCGACTCGCCCGTCAGCGCGGCCTCCTCCACGCGCAGGTGCGCGCACTCGACGATGCGGCAGTCGGCGGGCACGAGGTTGCCGGCCTCGAGCAGGACGATGTCGCCCGGCACGAGTTCGCGGGCCTGCAGCTCGATCACCGCCCCGCCGCGCCGCACGCGCACGACGGGCACGGCCATGCGCTTGAGGACCGCCATGGCCTTCTCGGCGCGCTGCTCGTGGACGAGCCCCAGCGCGGTGTTGAGGGCCACGATGGCGAGGATGGCGACGGCGTCGGTCACGTCGCCCAGGGCGGCTGAGATGGCCGCGGCCGCGATCAGCACGACGATGAGCGTGGCGCTCAGCTGCTCCCACAGCGAGCGCCAGGCGCTCTTGCGGTCCCGCTCCGCGAGCTCGTTGGGGCCGTGCCGCTCGAAGCGCGCGCGGGCCTCGTCGCTCGCCAGGCCGGCGGCGATGCTCGTGTCGAGCGCCTGCAGGACGTCGGGGTTTGGCAGAACGTGCCAGAGCCGCGCCGATCCGTCGGGGGCCGATCCGTCGGGGGCCGCCCCGGGCAGGGCCTTCGGGCCGGATGCGTCCATCGTGTCTCCAGTCCAATTGTCGCGCGTGCAGGGGCCAGGGGCAACTCCGCGGCTTGCCGCGCCGAGCCGCGGCCCGCCCGGGGCGCGCCGTTTCGGCACATCGGCCGTATAATCCACCCAGCGGATCACCACCAGCGCCCTGCGCCTGGCCCCCGGCGCCCGTTCACGAGGAGGTGCCATGCTCTCCCTCAAGACCGTCCTCGTCCCCACCGACTTCAGCGAGGCGTCCGAGGCGGCCCTGCGCTACGGCAAGGCGATGGCCGAGGCGTTCGGCGCGTCGCTGCACCTCGTGCACGTGATGGAGGATCTGCTGGCGCAGGCGTGGGCGGCGGAGGTCTACGTGGCGTCGGTGCCGCAGCTGCGCGAGGAGATCGACAAGGAATCGAGGCACCGCCTGGCGACGATGCTGACCGACGAGGAGCGCCGCCGCTTCCGCGTGGAAACGGCGCTCCTGGCGGGCAACCCGTTTGTCGAGATCGTCCGCTACGCCAAGGCCCGCGACGTGGATCTCATCGTGATGGGGACGCACGGGCGCGGCCCGATTGCGCACATGCTGCTCGGGAGCGTGGCGGAGAAGGTGGTGCGGAAGGCGCCGTGCCCCGTGCTGACGGTGCGGGACGCGGCGCGCGAGGCATCGCGCGAGGCATCGCGCGACGCGGCGATGCCGTAGAGGAGGAGCCGGCGGCCAGGGGGCGGGCGGCCGCGCCGGCGGCATCCGCGGGCCGGCGCCTGGCGCGCGGGCGCCCTTCCTCTGGCGATGGCCCGGATCGACAGGAGCCCATGGCACCCCCGAGATCGAACAGCCGCCTGCTCTACGCGGGCGCGATCGCCCTCGAGGCCATCGTGCTGGCCGCAATCTGGCTCATCCAGCGGTACTTCAGCGCGTGATCGCCGGCCGCCCGCGCGGGGCGGGCCGCCCGCCCGGAGACGGGTCACCGCCAGGGATCAGGGACCTGACGCCAGGGGCTCGCCGGATGCGGCTCGCGCCGCGTGGGAGGCCGCACAGCGTGACATCGGAACTGACCAGCGCCCAGCGCCCGGCCCCCGGCTCCTAGCGCCTGTCTCCCATGCACCCGCTCGACTGGTCCGTCATCGTCCTCTACCTCGCGTGGATCGTCTGGGACGGCGTGCGCCGCTCGAAGGCCACGAGCGAGGTCGAGGGCTACTTCCTCGCGAAGCGGTCGCTGCCGTGGTGGGCGGTGGGGCTGTCGGTGATGGCGACGCAGCTCTCGGCCATCACGCTGATTGGCACGACCGGGCGCGGCTACACCGACGGCCTCGGCGTCGTGCAGCTCTACCTCGGCCTGCCGCTCGCGATGGTGATCCTGTCGGTGACGGCGGTGCCGTTCTTCTACCGCGCGAAGGTCTACACCGCCTACGAGTACCTCGAGCGGCGCTTCGACGCGCGGACGCGGACGCTGGCGAGCCTGCTCTTCCTGCTGTCGCGCGCGCTGTCGTGCGGCGTGATCGTGGCGGCGCCGGCGGTGATCCTGTCGATCGTGCTCGGCTGGAACCTGACGCTGACCGTCCTGGGCATCGGCCTGCCGACCGTGCTCTACACGATGGTCGGCGGCGTGCAGGCGGTGACCTGGACCGACGTGAAGCAGATGGCGGTCATCGTCGCGGGCGTCGGGGCGGCCGTCGTCGTGCTGGCGCTGCAGCTGCCGGATCGCCTGTCGGTGGGGGAGGCGCTGCACCTGGCGGGCGCGGCGGGGCGCATGCAGGCCCTCGACTTCACGTGGGATCCGAACCGGACCTACACGTTCTGGTCGGGGCTCATCGGCGGGTTGTTCCTGATGCTGTCGTACTTCGGCTGCGATCAGAGCCAGGTGCAGCGCTACCTCACGGCCAGGTCCGTCGACGAGGGCCGGCAGTCGCTCATGATGAGCGCGTACGTCAAGATCCCGCTCCAGCTCCTCATCCCGCTCATCGGCGTGCTCGTCTTCGTCTTCTACCTGTTCCACCAGCCGCCGATGCTGTTCAACCGCCAGCACGAGGCGGAGGTGCTCGCCAGCGCGCGGGGCGAGGAGTACCGCGCCCTCGGGCGCGAGTTCGACGCGGCGTTCGGGGAGCGGAAGGCGGCGGCCGAGGCGCTGGCGGCGGCGCGGCGGACGGGCGGCGCGGCCGAGGCCGCATCGGCGGCGTCGGCCTTCCGGGCGAGCGAGGCGCGCGTGGCCGGCGTGCGGGCGCGCGCGGCGGGCCTCGTGCGGGAGGTCAGCGGCGACCAGGCGTTCGGCGACGTGAACTACGTGTTCCCGACCTTCGTCACCGAGCGCATGCCGATCGGGCTCGTCGGCCTGCTCATCGCGGCCATCTTCGCCGCGGCCATGTCGAGCATCGCCGCCGAGCTGAACTCGCTCTCGACGGCGACCGTCATCGACTTCTACCGCCGGCTGTGGCGGACCGGGGAGTCGGACGCGCACTACCTGCGGGTGTCGAAGCTCGCGACGCTCGTCTGGGGCCTCGTCGCGTGCGCGGTGGCGCTCTTCGCGGCGGACCTCGGCCCGCTCATCGACGTCGTGAACCGCTTCGGGTCGTTCTTCTACGGGTCGCTGCTCGGCGTGTTCGTCCTCGCCATCGGGACGCGGCGCGCGACGGCGCGCGGCGCCTTCTGGGGCCTGCTGGCCGGGATGGCCGCCGTGGCGCTGACGGCGAGCTACACGGCCATCGCGTTTCTCTGGCACAACGTGGTGGGCGCGGCGGTGGTGGTGGCGGCGGGCTTGGCCGTCAGTCTGGCCGATCGGCGCGCCGGCTCGCGCCGCGCGGCCCCGGTTGCCGGGCGGCGGTAGGCCCGGGCCGATCGCGTGCGGCGGCCGATCGCGCGCGGCGGCCGGCGCGGCGTCGGCGGCCTTGCGCTGGCGGGCGCCGCGCCGCCCCATCCGCGGGCGAAGCTGCGGTATCCTGTTCCTTCAGTGTTCTCATCACGCCTGTCCTTCGATCTCCGCCCCAACCGGCTGACGGCGGCCCTGGCGCGCCTTGGCGAGGCCCGCGTGCCGGTTGACGATCTCACCGAGTCGAACCCCACGCGCGCGGGCCTTGCGTACCCCGCGCGGCTGCTCGATGCCCTCGGCGGGCGCGCGGGCCTGGAGTACGACCCGCAGCCCTTCGGCCTGATGGCCGCGCGCGAGGCCGTGGCGGGCGACTACCGCCGCCGCGGCATCCAGGTGCCGCGCGAGCGCGTGGCGCTCACGGCGAGCACGAGCGAGGCGTACTCGCTGCTCTTCAAGCTGCTCTGCGACCCGGGCGACGAGGTGCTGGTGCCGGTGCCGAGCTACCCGCTCTTCGAGCACCTGGCCGGGCTCGACGCCGTGGCGCCGCGGCCCTACCGCCTCGAGTACCACGGCAGCTGGGCCGTTGACGTCGACGGCATCAGGCGCGCGACGACCGACCGGACGCGGGCGGTGGTGGTGGTCAGCCCGAACAACCCGACGGGCTCGTACCTGAAGCGCGCCGAGCTGGACGCGCTGGCGGCGCACTGCGGCGAGCGTGGCCTCGCCCTCATCGGGGACGAGGTGTTCGCGGAGTACGTGCTCGAGGCGGACCTGCCGAGGACGGCGTCCGTGCTGGGCCAGCGCCAGGCGCTCGCCTTCAGCCTCGGCGGGCTGTCGAAGGGCCTCGGCCTGCCGCAGCTGAAACTCGGGTGGATGGCCGTGACGGGCCCGGACGACCTGGTCAGGCAGGCGCTGGAGCGCCTCGAGCTCGTCTGCGACACCTACTTGTCGGTGGCCACGCCCGTCCAGATCGCGCTGCCGTCGCTGCTTGGCGACGGCGCAATCGTGCGCACGCAGATCCGGGAGCGGGTCGCGCGCAACCATCAGGCCCTCGCCGAGGCGGCCGCCGGGTGCCCGGCGGTCGGCGTGCTGCGGGCCGAGGGCGGCTGGCACGCCGTGCTGCGGGTGCCGGCCATGCAGTCGGAGGAGTCGCTGGTCCTGCAGATCCTCGAGAAGGAGCACGTGCTCGTGCACCCCGGGTACTTCTACGATTTTCCGAGCGAGGCCTTCCTCGTCGTCAGCCTCCTGCCGCGCCCCGACGTGTTCGACCGCGCCGTCAGCCGAGTGATCGCCCGCATCGAGGCTGCCGCGTGACGCCGGGCCGGGCGTTCCCGGCGGGCCGCCGCGCCGGCCTGCTGCTGCCGCTCTTCTCGATGCCGTCGCGCCGAAGCTGGGGCCTCGGCGAGTTCGCCGACGCGGCGCTGCTTGCGCCGTGGCTGGCGGGCGCGGGCGTGAGCGCGCTGCAGCTGCTGCCGCTCAACGAGATGGCCCCGGACCAGGCGTCGCCCTACTCGGCGCTCAGCGCGATGGCCCTCGATCCCATCTTCATCTCGGTGCCCGACGTGGCCGACTACCAGGCGCTCGGCGGCGACGGCTCGCTCGACGGCACCGAGCGCAGGCTGCTGGATCACGTCCGCGGCGCGGCGCGCGCGGACTACCGCGGCATCAGGTGGCTGAAGCACCGGGCGCTGCGGCGCGCGTTCGGGCGGTTCGTCGAGCGCGAGTGGAAGCCCGGCACGGCGCGCGCGGCCGAGCTGCGCGCGTTTGCCGAGGCCGAGTCGTCGTGGCTCGACGGCTACGCCGTGTTTCGCGCCGCGCACCACCTGCTGGGCGGCAAGTCCTGGCTCGACTGGCCCGCGCCGCTGCGCGCGCGCGACCGCGCCGAAATCGCGCGCTTCGCGAAGGACGCCGCCTCGGAGGTGCTCTTCCGGCGCTACCTCCAGTGGATCGCGCACGAGCAGTGGCGCGCGGCGCGGGCGCGCGCGGCGCCGCTGCGCGTCGCGGGCGACTTTCCCTTCGGCGTCGCCGTCGAGAGCGCCGACGTCTGGGCCGATCGGGACCTGTTCGCCTTCGACGGCTCCGTCGGCGCCCCGCCGGACGCCTTCAGCGCGACGGGCCAGAATTGGGGCCTGCCGGCGTACCGCTGGGACGCCATGCGCCGGAACGGCTACGCGTGGTTCGCGGCGCGCGCCCGGCGCGCGGCCGCCCTCTTCGATGTCTTCCGCGTCGATCACGTCGTCGGGCTCTACCGGACGTGGGTCTTCCCGCGCGACGGCAGCGCCCCGCGCTTCGTGCCCGGCGATCCCGCCGGGCAGCTCGAGCAGGGCGAGGCCGTGATGCGCGCCATCGCGTCCCAGGGCGCCGCCGTCATCGCCGAGGACCTCGGCAGCGTGCCCGGGTTCGTGCGCGCCTCGCTCGCCGGGCTCGGCGTGCCCGGCTACCGCGTGCTGCGCTGGGAGCGCGAGTGGGACGAGCCGGGGCGGCCGTTCATCCCGCCGGCGGCGTACCCGGCGCTGTCGGTCGCCGCCTCGGGCACGCACGACACCGAGACGCTGGCGGGCTGGTGGGGCGCGGCCGACGCGGCCGAGCGCGCCGCCGCCCTCGAGGCCGCCGCGCCGGCGGCCGCGCACGGAGGATCGCCGCCCCGCGCCGGCGAGGCGTTCGGGCCGGGGGTGCGCGACGCGCTCGTCGAAGCGCTCTACGCGTCCGGATCCGACCTGCTCGTGCTGCCCGTGCAGGACGTGTTCGGCTGGGCGGACCGCATCAACGTGCCGGCGACCGTCGGCGACTCGAACTGGACGTGGAAGCTGCCGTGGTTCGTCGATGAGCTGGACGAGCAGCCCGAGGCGCGGGAGCGGCAGCGCGCGCTCCGCGCGTGGGGGCAGAGGCACGGAAGGGGCTAGGGGCTAGGCGCTCGGCGCTGGTCAGGCGGGGACAAGGGGCATAGACATGGGGCCAGGGACCAGGCGCTGGGCGCTCGTCAGTCCTGGCGTTGCGCTGGACGGCCCCCCACGCGGCGCGAGCCGCGTCCGACTAGCCCCTAGCGCCAAGTCCCTAGTCCCTGGCGGTGACCCGCTCCCGGGCGGGCGGCCCGCCGCACGCGGGTGGCCGGGGCGCTTTCCATGTGCCCGCAGGCTAGTCACCGTCAGTTCTGCCGAGGACACATGGAAACGTCCCGGACAGGACCCGCTCCCGGGCGGGCGGCCCGCCGCACGCGGGTGGCTCTGCCTTGTGCTCGCCGGAGTTCTGAGTGCCGCCGCGTGCGGGCGTGAGCGGGCGGCGCCGGCGGGCGCGGCGGCGGGCGCGGACCGCTACCTGAAGCCCGACACCGAGGAGATTGCCGGCACCGTCGCGCGCGACGCGACGCTGGCCGCCCTGCTTCGCGCGCACCTCGCCCCCGAGCACGCCGACGCCGCCGTGCAGGTCATCGCGCGCGCCATGGACCCGCGCAGGCTGCGCGCGGGCCGGCCGTTCACGCTGACGCGCACGCTGGACGGCCGGCTGCGCGCGTTCCGCTGCGAGATCGACGCGGACCAGTACCTGCGCGTCGAGCCGCCGTCGCCCGAGTCGCCGCGCGACCTGGCCGCCGAGATCGTGGCCTACGCGCGGCGCGAGGAGCCGGCCGTGGCGGAGGGCCGGATCGACGCGGCGGCCCCGTCGCTCTTCCAGGCGATGGAGGCGGCGGGGGAGTCGGTCGACCTGTCGATCGAGCTTGCGGCGATTTTCTCCGGCGAAATCGACTTCAACAGCGAGCTGCAGCCCGGCGACGCGTTCCGCCTGGCGTTCCGGAGGATCCTGCGCGAGAACGGCACCGTGGCCTACGGCCCGATTGCCGTTGCCGAGCTCGACAACGGCGGCCGGCGCCTGCAGGCGTACCGCTTCGTCCCGCCCGGCGGCCAGGCGTCGTACTACGACGCGAGCGGGCGGTCGCTCAAGCGGTTCTTCCTGAAGTCGCCGCTCAGGTTCGAGCCGCGCATCACGTCGCGCTTCTCGTACAGCCGCCGTCACCCCGTCCTGAACGTCCGCCGCGCGCACCTCGGCGTCGACTACGCCGCCCCCGCCGGCGCACCCGTCGTCGCCGTGGCGCACGGCACCGTCAGCCGCGCCGGCGTCGCGGGCGACGCGGGCCGCCTCGTGGCCGTCCGCCACGCCAGCGGCTACGAGAGCATGTACCTGCATCTCTCGTCCATTGCCGTGCGCGTCGGCCAGCGCGTCGCCCAGGGCGACCTCGTCGGCCGGGTCGGCTCTTCGGGGCTGTCCACCGGACCGCACCTCGACTACCGGCTCCGGAAGAACGGCGTCTACGTCAACCCCATCACCGAGCACCGCCGCATGCCGCCGGGCGACCCCATTCCCGCGGCGCTCATGGCCGACTTCCTGGCCTGCCGCGACAGGGCCGCCGCGCTCCTTTCGCCGCCGCGGTAGGGGACGGGGGGCACTGAGGGTGACGAGCCTGCGGGCGCGTGGAAAGCGCCCCGGCCGCCCGCGCGCGGCGGGCGGACGCGAAGCGCGGCGCGGCGTGCTGGCGAGCGGGCCCTCGAGTCCGGCCGTTCGGCGCCAGCCTGCAGCACGGCGCGCCGGCGCGTCGGCTATACTCGCCGGATGACTCGAAGCACTAGGCCCGAACAGCCGCGCTCTCGCGCGATCGCCGCCGCCGCACCCGCCCTGCTCGCCCTGCTCGTGCTGCCTCTCGGCGCGCGGCAGCAGGCGCCGGCGAACCCGGATCGCGTCCGCGAGCGCTACACGAAGCACGAGTTCCGCGTTCCCATGCGCGACGGCGCGCGGCTGTTCACGTCCGTCTACGTGCCCAAGGATCGGTCGAAGCAGTACCCGTTCCTGATTTCGCGCACGCCGTACAGCGTCGCTCCGTACGGCGCCGACAACTACCGGGCGTCGCTCGGGCCGTCGCCGCAGTTCGAAGAGGAGGGCTTCATCTTCGTCTACCAGGACGCGCGCGGCCGTTACATGTCGGAAGGGGAGTTCAAGCAGGTGCGGCCGCACGTGCCCGTCAAACGCGGCCCGCGGGACGTGGACGAGAGCAGCGACATGCACGACACCATCGAGTGGCTGCTCGCGAACGTGCCGGGCCACAACGGCCGCGCGGGCCTGGTTGGCGTGTCGCAGGGCGGCTTCCACGTGGCGGCGGGCATGATCGACGCGCACCCGGCCCTCAAGGCGGCCTCGCCGCAGGCGCCCACGGCCGACTACTACCTGGGCGACGATGTGTATCACAACGGGGCGTTCATGCTCGCGGCGAACTTCGGCTTCTACTCCAGCTTCAGGCCGCGCGACGGCGGGCCGCAGCTTCCGCGGGCGGAGCCGCGCTTCGATCCCGGCAATCCCGACGGGTACCAGTTCTTCCTGTCGATCCCGCCGCTCGCCGAGGTGAACGCGGCGCTCTTCGGCGGGCGCGCGGGCTACTGGCAGGAGATCGTCGATCATCCCACCTACGACGAGTTCTGGCAGTCGCGATCCATCTGGCGGCACGCGAAGGGCATCACGCCCGCGGTGCTGCACGTGGGCGGCTGGTTCGACGCCGAGGACCCCATGGGCGCGCTGCGCATGTACCGGGCGATCGAGCGCCAGAGCCCCGGGACCGACAACTACCTCGTGATGGGCCCGTGGTCGCACGGCGGGTGGAACCGCGGCCCCGGCGACGCGCTGGGCAACGCGACGTTCGCGGTCAAGACCGGCGAGGTGTTCCGCGATCGGATGCAGTTCGCGTTCTTCATGCACTACCTGAAGGACGCGCCGCTGCCGGGCGGCTTCCCGAAGGCGTGGATGTTCGCCACCGGCGTGAACGAGTTCCGCAGGCACGACGCGTGGCCGCCGGCCGGCGTGCGCCCCGTGGCGATGTCGCTCGAGCCGGGCGGGAAGCTGGCGGGCGTCGGCCCGGCGGCGCCGGGCACGGCCGCGTCCGCGCCGCGCGCGCCGCGCTCCGACGCCGCGAGCTTCGACGAGTACGTCAGCGATCCGAACCGGCCCGTCCCGTACGTCGGCTACGTGGCGCCCGGCATGACGTACGACTACATGACCGAGGACCAGCGATTTGCCGCCACGCGCCCCGACGTGCTCGTCTACGCGAGCGAGCCCCTCGCGGAGGACCTGACCGTGGCCGGGCCCGTTGCCGTGTCGCTGAAGGCCTCCTCGTCCGGCACCGACTGCGACTTCGTCGTGAAGCTCATCGACGCCTACCCGTACGACTATCCGCAGCCCGGCCAGGAGCAGTCGGCGGCGGGGCGGGGCGGCAGGCCCGCCGTGCGGCCGCCGTCGAACGAGGTCCGCATGGGCGGCTACCAGCAGCTCGTGCGCGGCGAGCCGTTCCGCGCCAAGTTCCGGCGCAGCTTCGAGGCGCCAGAGCCGCTCGAGCCCGGGAAGCCCTTCGAGATCCGCTTCGAGCTGCCGGACGTGTATCACGTCTTCCGGCCGGGCCACCGGGTGATCGTGCAGGTGCAGAGCTCGTGGTTCCCCCTCGTGGATCGCAATCCCCAGCAGTTCATGGACATTCCGAAGGCTCGCCCCGGGGACTTCCGCAAGGCGACGCAGCGGGTCTATCACGGGTCGACGCTCACGCTGCTCGTCGAGAGCAAGCGCTAGGTGGATTCGGGGCTCGGTGTCCGCCCGCCGCGCGCGGGTAGCCGGGGCGCGCTCCGCCGGGGCCCGGCGGCGGGGATGGCGCCGCGCGGGCCCGCTGCCAGGCGGGCGAGGCCCCAAGCCCCCGATCTTGACTTCCCGCCTTCGTTCTTGCTGAAGTAGCGGGGCTGGGCGGCGGCGAGCCGCTCATCACCGGCCCTGGGGCACGTCGGCCCTGAGCGGGGCTCCTCCGGCCGGCGCCGCGACCGGAGCGGGGACGCGGCGGCGCGGACTGCGAGCGCAGCATGGCGAAGATCAGGCCTTTCCGCGCGTTGAGGCCGGAGCCCGCGCTCGCCTCGCGCATCGCCTCGGTTCCCTACGACGTCGTGAGCGCCGAGGAGGCGCGCGCGCTGGCCGCCGGCGACGAGCTGAGCTTCCTGCACGTGTCGCGCGCCGAGATCGACCTCCCGCCCGGCACCGACCCGTACTCGGATCTCGTCTACCGGACCGCGGCCGAGCGCTTCGCCCGGACGAGGCGGTCGATGGTGGTGGAGGCCGAGCCGGCGCTGTACTTCTACAGGCTGCGGATGGGCGCGCACGAGCAGACCGGGCTTGCCGCGTGCTACTCGGTGGACGAGTACGAGGCGGGCCTCATCAAGAAGCACGAGAAGACGCGCCGGGACAAGGAAGACGACCGCACGCGCCACATCACCGAGCTTCGCGCGCAGACCGGGCCCGTGCTCCTCGTCTACGCCGCCTCGCCCGAGGTCGACGCCGTCGCCGCGCGGGTGGCGCGGACCGGGCCGCTCTACGACCTCGTCGCCCCGGACGGCGTCGCGCACACCGTCTGGAAGGTCACCGGCGCCGACCTCGACGTCCTAGTCGCGGCGTTCGGCCGCGTGCCGGCGCTGTACATCGCCGACGGCCACCACCGCGCGGCCAGCGCCGCCCGGTCGCGCAAGGCGCTTGCGCCCGAGGCGGGCGAGGACGGCGTTGTCGAGGCCGACTGGTTCCTCGCCGTGGCCTTCCCGGACGACCAGACGCAGGTGCTGCCGTACAACCGCGTCGTGAAGGACCTGGCGGGGCTGACGCCCGAGGCGTTCCTCGACCGCGTGCGCGGCGCGTTCGCCGTCGCCGAGGGCGGCCCCGCGTCGCCCGTGAGGCAGGGCGCGTGCGCGATGTACCTCGGCGGGAGGTGGTACACGCTCGACATCAGCGCCAGGGCAGGCGCCGGCGTCGTCGGCCGCCTCGACGTCAGCGTGCTGCAGGATCGGCTGCTCGCGCCGATCCTGGCGATCGGCGACGTCCGCACCGACAAGCGCATCGACTTCGTCGGCGGGATCCGGGGGACGAGCGAGCTGGAGCGGCTGGTGGACGAAGGGAAGGCCGCCGTGGCGTTTTCGATGTACCCCGTGAGCGTGGGCGATCTGATGGCCATCGCCGACGCCGGCGAGATCATGCCCCCGAAGTCCACCTGGTTCGAGCCGAAGCTGAGGGACGCGTTGCTCGTGCACCTCATCTAGGGGCCGGGGAGCGGGGCCCCGGGGCGCGGCGGCGGCGGCCGAGTCCGGCAACCCGCGCGTCCCGCACGCGCACGTCGTGATGTCCGTGGACCGATCGCGGGCCCCGCCCGCGCCGCGGATCGAGATCGAGGAGGCAGTCATGTCGTCCACTCCACGCGTGTTCAACTTCGCCGCCGGCCCGGCCGTGCTGCCGCTGCCCGTGCTCGAGGAGGCGCAGCGCGACCTGGTGAGCATGCCCGGCGTCGGCATGTCCATTCTCGAGATGAGCCACCGCGGCAAGTTCTTCGAGGGCGTGCTCGCGCAGACCGAGAAGGACGTCCGCGCGCTGGCGGGCGTGCCGGACGAGTACAAGGTGCTGTTCCTGCACGGCGGCGCCAGCCTGCAGTTCTCGATGGTGCCGCTGAACTTCCTGCCGCGCGACGCGTCGGCCGACTACATCGTGTCGGGCGCGTGGTCGCAGAAGGCCGTGAAGGAGGCGAAGAAGGTCGGCGGCGTGAAGATCGCGTGGACGGGCGAGACCGGCAACTTCAGCACCATCCCCGCCCAGGGCGACCTGAAGCTCGACCCCGCTGCCGCGTACGTGTCGTTCACGTCGAACGAGACCATCCACGGCGTCGAGTTCGACGAGGTGCCCGAGACCGGCGGCGTGCCGCTCGTGTGCGACGCCTCGTCGGACATGTTCAGCCGGCCCATCGACGTGGCGAGGCACGCGCTCATCTACGCCGGCGCGCAGAAGAACATCGGCCCTGCCGGCGTGGCGCTCGTCATCGTGAGCGGCGAGTGGCTGAAGCGGCGCGTCGAGGATCCGAAGCTGCCCTCGATGCTCAACTACGCCCTCCACGCCGACAACGGATCGATGTACAACACGCCGCCCGTGTTCCCGATTTACATCATGGGCCTCGTGATGAAGTGGCTGATTTCGATTGGCGGCCTGCCGGCCATCCGCGAGATCAACCGGCGGAAGGCCGCGAAGCTCTATGCCGAGATCGACCGCACCGGCTTCTACCGCGGGCACGCGCAGAAGAGCTGCCGCTCGCTGATGAACGTGACGTTCCGGCTGCCGAGCGAGGAGCTGGAGGCGGCGTTCGTCAAGGAGGCCAAGGCGGCCGGCCTCGACGGCCTCAAGGGGCACCGCTCCGTGGGCGGTCTGCGCGCGTCCATCTACAACGCGTTCCCGGAAGCAGGCATCGACGCGCTCGTCGAGTTCATGAAGGAGTACGAGCGCAAGCACGGCTAGGGGTCGGGACGATTTTCGCAACGGGCCTGCGGCCAGCTACAATTCTGTTGGCGCGCCGGCCCCTTCGGCCTTCGAAGAGAGGCCGGCCTGCTCGGGAGGGCGCATGGTTTCGTGGCTGACCTTCCTCGCCATCGGCCTGGTCGCCGGCGTCACCGCCGGCCTCTTCGGCGTCGGCGGGGGCATCGTCGTCGTGCCCGCGCTCATCTACTGGGCCGGCTTCTCGCAGCACAAGGCCACCGGGACCAGCCTGGCCGTCCTGCTGCCTCCCATCGGCCTCGCTGCCGTCCTCGAGTACTACCGGCACGGCAACGTGGACGTCCGGGCGGCGCTGCTCCTCATCGGCGGCATGTTCGTCGGGGCGTGGGGCGGGGCTATCCTGGCCAACCGCATGCGCGGGCCGCACCTGCGGCTGGCCTTCGGCGTCTTCACCTGCGTCATGGGCGTCTATCTCATCCACGGCGCCCTCAAGCGGCTGGGGTGGTTCTCGTAGCACGCTTGCCTGCGGCGGGCTCTGGAGAAGCGAGGCCCGAGCCTACCTCCTGCGGCGCCGCCCAGAAGAAGAAAAGGCAGGGCGCGTGCGCCCTGCCTTTCAGACAGCGCAAGCCGGAGCGGTGAGACTTAGGACAGCTTGCGGCGAATCAAGCCAAGACCGGCAAGCGCGGCCCCGAGGAGCGCGACCGTCATGCCGCCATCGGGAACCGAGATCTGGTGAGCCGTGACCATCCCGTACAGCTGAGCGGAGTTGCTCCCGCCCTCCTGAGAAATGAACGACGGGATGATGGTCGCCCCACCATCCGTGCTGAAGCCAATCAGATTGAAATAGTACTGCTGATCCCCTCCGACCGTGATCAGCGAGTTCAGGATCGGGTTCGGGATCATGACCCTGTCGGCGCAGGGCGTCGTGGAGTAGTAGTCGCAGGGCTGGGTGTTCGGCGTCTCGTCGTGCAGGAAGGTCGTTGTCACCGAGAGCGCGGACGGAATCCCGTTCGTATCGAACCCGAACCGAAGGTCGATGGCCTTAATCCCGCTACCTGACGGGATAGGCTCATTGTGGTGCGTGAAGGTCCCGAGCAGCAGCGGCGTGGCCAGCGCGGCGCCATAGATGTCGCTCGCCGCGGTAAACGTGTATCCGCTATCGGGAGCGACCCCGTCGCCCCAGGTCACGGCGGAGGTGCCGAGCCCCTTAAGATGCTCCCCGCCCACGTTGTTAATCCAGATCCCGGAGATGTTCGAGATGTTCAGCGGATCCGCCGCCGCCGGGGCCGCAGCCAGCGCCAGCACGGCGAGAACGAACATTGCTTTTCTCATTGTCCTGTCCTTTCCCAAGACCGGCCCTTCCAGGCTGACACCGGCTGGGTGTAATCTACGTTCGCTTCAGCAAGGGTTGTGCCAATCAATGCACCGGCGAAGCATGTCCATGTAAAGCACTTATCGATAAAGGCTTATCCGGAGGGTCCACAAGACGAACTTCCCACGATGAACCCTCAGATGTAAAGCAGGCCGACATCTCACTCGATAGTCCGGCCCATCGGCCGATCGGTCCCTCGGCCGTTCCCTGTGGCGCCGCCCGGAGAGCCTGCGGGGCCGACCGGATTTCCCGGCTGTCGGAACACCTGGAACCGATACCAGGATGTGGGGCATCGTGAAACCATGCGAAGCCGCAGGCCGGCCAGCCTACCGCTCGGTCGCCCGGCCCCTCCCATCCTCTTCGGAGCAGGTCGTGCCGATATCCCATGGTAGGGGACGGGATGACGAGACACGAGCTGCTGCCGACCGCCGCCTTCTTCGCCTGGACGCTGGGGGCCCTGCTGCCGGTTCCGGCCGCGGGCCAGCCGCCGGGCGAGGCCCAGGTCATCACCGGCGTCGAGCGGCTCACGTGGACCCAGCAGGCGTTCGACGACGAAGAACTCCGCCGGCACGCGTACGTGCTCTACGTTGACGGCGCGCCGGTTCTCCTGCCGGCGGCGTCCTGCGGCGCCATCCCTGTCGACGGCCAGGCGGCGTCCTGCGAATCGCCCCTGCCGGAGCTGGCGCCGGGCTTCCACGACCTCGAGCTTGCCGCCAGGCTGGCGAGCGAGGGCACCGTCCTCGAAAGCCCCAGGTCGGCGCCTCTCCGGGTGTTCGTGGATCGGGCGCTGCCATACCTGCCGTCGGCCGAAGAGGAACCCGAGTACCAGCGCCCTGCCAGGCGGCCCGCGCCGGCCGGCGCTGCCGTTGCGGGATCGCGCCGCCCCGCCGCGGCGACGGCGGAACTCGTCGTGTCGGGGCTCGACGACCCGGCGGCCCTGGCGCTCCTGCCCGACGGCCGGCTTCTCATCGCCGAGCGGCGGGGCTGGCTTCGGCTGGCGGCTGGAGGCCGGCTTGCCGAGGCGCCGGCGGCGGTGCTGGCCGATGCCGATCCCGCCGGCCGCGATTCCTGGAGCCTGGCCCTCGCCCCCGACGCCGCGCGCACGCGGGAAGTGTTCCTCAGCTACGCCGCCCGCGATGCCTCGGGCGCGCGCGCCGGCAGGGTGATCCGCTTCCGCGAGGCGGGCGGGACGCTCGGCGAGGCCGCGGTGGTCCACGACGACCTGCCGGCGGATCCTGCGGCTCCGCTGGCGAAGTTCGGGCCCGACGGCGCGCTCTACGTGGCCACGTCGGCTCTCGATCCGCGCGACGCCGGCGACCTCGGGTCGTACGCGGGCAAGCTCCTCAGGTTCAACCCCGACGGCACGGCGGCGGAGGGCAATCCAATCCGCCACTCGCCGGTGCTCTCGTCCGGCTACCGGGCCCGGCCGGACTTCGACTGGAACCCAGCCGACGGCCTGCTGTGGTCCGTCGAGCCGGATCCGGGCGGCGCGCTGGCGCGGCGCGTGGAGGCCCTGGGAGGGCCGGCGGCCGGATCCCTGGCCGACGCACCGGGGCGGCCGGATCGCGGCGCCCTCGTGCGGCTGGACGGCCTGCTGCCAGGTTCGGCCGCCTTCGCCACGGCGGCCGGCCCGGCCTCCTGGCGCGGCAGCCTCTTCCTCGCGGCGCCGGACCACGGCTGTCTCGTTCGCGTGTCGGGCCTCGGCCAGTCGCCGCCGGCACCGGCAGCCGTCGAGCGCCTGTTCTGCGGCCTCTTCGGCCGCATCACCGCCGTGCTGGCGGCAGACGACGGGCTCTACTTCGCGGCCGTCGGCGGCGGGCGCGATGAGGCCGGACGGCCAACCGGCGCGGTCTACCGCGTGCGCGGCCGGTAGCGGCGCCCGACGCCCCGGGCCCGATCCGGCCTGCGCCGAGGGCCGTCCCAGCGACGCCGGCTCTTCAACGCAGGCGTACGTGCGAAGGGCCGGAGGCGGCTCCGGCCCTGGTCCACCGCCCTGGTCGGGCTAGCGGCGTTTTCTGATGGCGCCCAGGCCCGCGAGGGCCGCGCCGAGCAGGACGAGCGTCGCCCCGCCGTCGGGGACCTGGCGGGCGGCGAACAGCGTGTAGTGGGACAGCCCCTTCCAGGGCAGCCAGACCGAGTCCAGGTCGCGCACGACCCAGACGTACGCCGCGCCGCCGTACTTGCCGAGGAGGTAGTCGTACGACTGCGCGTTGATGCCGCTTACCGGATCCTGGTACGAGTTGTCGTTCTTGGAGTATGTCTCAGTCGGCGGCAGCGCGCCGAAGGCGTTGGGCGATCGATACAGGAGCTCCTGGTGCGGCCCCCCCGGATCGAAGGTGAAGTCGGGATCCGGGTCGAAGTCCGGTGCGAGCGACAGGAGCGTGTTCACCCACGACTGTTCGGCCGACGGGTTGCCGGTTCCCGGGATGACCGTTCCCAGAAAGTAGCTGTCGCCGATGACCAGCTGGATCGGGTCAGCCGCGGCCATCGAGGCCGACACGCCGAGCGCGATCGCGCACGCAAGGGGAACGAGTGTCTTTCTCATCGAAGCTCCTCGCGGCCCAACGCCGGTTCGGGTTCGGCTTCACCCAATGTTACAGCAAGAATCGCACCAGTGTCCAGAATGACGACAGGCCACGGTTTCGCCGCTTACGGCCACTCGTAACTTGCTGAAGGACAGGAAGTACCGCCAGCGTTGGAGTTGCCGCTATGCCGGGATCCCCGGCCCCAGAGGGCGCAGTCCAGCCCTGGTGTCAATGCCGCCGACGTTAGTCTGCCAGAGCGTGGAAAACCTGCACACCCGCCCGAGAAGCGCCGAAATATGCGAGGGGGTAAGAGGAGGGCGGGCTGCCACGAGGCCAGGCGAAGGAGCGGGGAACCCGTTCCGGGCGCCCGGCTCCGGGCACCGAGGCCCCGATTTCCGGCTGCTATCCCATGCGCGGCGCGCGTGCGGCGTGCTATTCTTCGCGGTGGAGTCGTCCAACGCCATGCATGCCTGCGTGCCCGAGGCCGGGTCGTCGCTGCTGCTCCTTGCCCTTGGCCTGTTGGCCCTGTTCGTGTGGTGGAGGGTTCGCCGGCGGTAGTTCCGGCCGGCCCCGTCTTGACCTTCGCGCTGGAGGCGCACGATCTATGCGAAGCCCATCCTGGAAGCGGCTGGCCTCGGTAGCGGCCGTGGCGGCCGTGGCGGCGCTCATGGCGGGGGCCGCGGCCGGCTGCTCGAGAAGCGCCCAGAACTATTTCGAGCGCGGCAACGCGCGGCTCGAGAAGGGCGACACCGCGGCGGCGGTGCTGGAGTACCGCAACGCCGTGCAGAAGGATCCCAAGTTCGCCCCGGCGCGCCAGAAGCTCGCCGACCTGTACCTGCAGCAGGGCGACGCCGCCGGCGCGCTTGCCGAGGCCGTTCGCGCGGCCGACCTGCTGCCAGACGACGCCGCGGCGCAGGTGAAGGCCGGCTCGCTGCTGCTCCTGGCCAGGCGGGCCGAGGACGCGAAGGCCCGCGCGGACAAGGCCCTCGCGGCCGACCCGAAGAACGTGGACGCGATGGTGCTTCGCGCCAACGCCCTGGCCGGCCTCACCGACCTCGACGGCGCGCTGAAGGAGCTGCAGGAGGCGCTGCGCATGGAGCCGCGCTCGAGTTTCCAGAGCAACCTCGGCGCGCTCCAGATGGCCAAGGGCAACGTGGCGGAGGCCGAGGCGTCGTTCCGCCAGGCCGTTGCGACCGACCCGAAGTCGGTCCCGGCCCAGGTGGCGCTCGGGCAGTTCCTCTGGAGCGCGGGCAAGCGCGAGGAGGCCGAGGGCGCCTTCAAGGCCGCCCTCGCCCTCGAGCCCGCCAACCTCCTCGCGAACCGCGCGCTCGCCACCTTCTGCATCGCCTCCAACCGCGCTCCCGAAGCCGAGCCGTACTTCAAGAAGATCGCCGAGGTCTCGGGGACGGCGGATGCGAAGCTCTCCCTCGCCGACTACTACGTCAGGACGCGGCGCCCGGCCGACGCCGTCTCGGTGCTCGAGGAGCTGGGCAAGGACGCCCGCTACTGGGCGCTGGCCAGGGCCGGCATCGCCGACATCTACCACTCGGAGGGCAAGAACGCCGAGGCCTACAAGGCGGTAGACGAGGTCATCGCGAAGCACCCCTCCCTTGCCGCGGCTCGCGTCGTCCGCGGCCGGCTCCTGCTCGCCGACGGGCGGCTGGACGAGGCGCTTGCCGACGGCCAGGAGGCCGTCAAGGTCGACCCCCAGAACGTCGCGGCCCACTACCTGCTCGGCACTGTTTACGAGGCCAGGCGCGACCTCGAGAACGCCGCCCGGTCTTTCGGCGAGGTGCTGCGGCTGAACCCGCGGGCGACGGCCGCCCAGACGCGCCTGGCGATGGTCCAGATGCAGCGCAACGAGCTGCCGGCGGCGAGCCAGCTCGCCGAGCAGGCCGCGGCGGCCCAGCCGGGGAACGTCGTGGCCCAGCTCGTCCTGGCGCGCAGCCTCGTGGCGCGCGGCGAACTGGCCCGGGCCGCGGAGGCCACCCAGGACCTTCTGAAGCGGTTCCCGCAGGTGCCGGCCGTCCAGACCCAGGCCGGCATGCTCGCCCTCGCGAAGGGCGACAGGGCCGCCGCGCGGGCGGCGTTCGAGAAGGCCCTGTCGCTCGATGACACCGGCGTCGAGGCCCTCCAGGCCCTCGTCGGCCTGGACCTCCAGGAGAAGAAGGCCCCTGCGGCTCGCGCCCGGCTGGAGCAGCGGCTCGCCAAAACGCCGGACGCGAGCCCCGTGCTCGCGCTGGCGGGGCGCACCTGGGCCGCGACCGGCGACCCTGCGAAGGGGGAGGCGTACCTCCGCCGCGCCATCGAGATCGACGCCTCCAACCTCGAGGCCTACTCGGCGCTCGGCTCCCTCTACCTCTCGCAGCAGAAGCCCGACCAGGCCATCGCCGAGTTCGACAAGCTCGCCGCCCTCCAGCCCGGGTCCGTCGGGGCCCCGACGATGGCCGCGATGATCCTGCAGGGGCAGGGGAAGGAAGCCGAGGCGCGGGCGCGCTACGAGCGCATCGTCGAGGCCAATCCCCGCGCTGCCGCGGCCGCCAACAACCTGGCGTGGATGTACGCCAGCCGGGGCGAGCAGCTCGACAAGGCCCTGCAGCTCGCGCAGGCGGCCAAGGCCGAGTTGCCGGACAACCCGCAGGTCAGCGACACCCTCGCGTTCGTGTACCTGAAGAAGGACCTGCCGTCGCTGGCCGTTCCGCTGCTGCGGCAGGCGGTGGAGAAGGAGCCGTCGAACGCCGGTTTCCACTACCGGCTCGGCCTGGCGTACGCCGGGACCGGGGAGAAGGCGCTGGCGCGCCAGGAGCTGGAGCGGGCGCTCAGCCTGAGGCCCGACTTCGACGGCGCCGCCGACGCCCGGGCGCTGCTCGGGAAGCTGCAGTAGGCGGGTTCTCGAGGGTGCCGGATCCGGCTCGGCTCGAGGGGAGCCGGTGCCGGACCCGGCATGACCCCGCTCGCCGCGTCATCCCGGCGAGCCGAAGCGCCGTGTTCCGGGCTAGGCCCCACCTACAGCCGCGAAGCCGAGCCAGACCGGCGTCGGAGTCCCTTACAGACAGGCGGAACCGGCGCCTCGAGCCGGGGGAGCCTCTCTGTCGAGCTTCGCTTCCAACCCTGTGTTCAATAGGAACTTATGAGGCCGAGACGCCCGGGTCAGCCTCGTGCGGGACGATGGCACCGAACCTGCTTTCCAGAAAGGCAACTGCTTCGCTTCCGCAGGCGGAGCAGGCGGCGCGGCTTCGGTGGGGCAGACAGCACTGGGAGGAAACGACATGAAGAAGTTCCTGATTCTGGCGCTTGTCGCGTTGGTGCTGGCACCGGCGACGGCGAAGGCGGCTCCCCTCGCTGTGGGTGATCTGGTCACGCTCAGCGACTGGTACAACACCAACTCCGGTGGGCCTTTCTGGGCCACGAACGGTGATGTTGGCTGGCTCACGTTCTGTGTCGAGGCCGAGGAATACATCGACTTCGACCATAGTTTCAAGGTTGTCGGAATCAGCGACAGGGCCTACAACGGCGGTGTTGGGCCGGCGGGAGATCCTCTGGATCCCGCGACCGCGTATCTCTACGACAAGTACCTCGGCTTGGCCGATCACAACAACACGTCGGTCAACAACGCCTACCAGGCGGCCATTTGGTACCTCGAAGGCGAGGGTGGTTCGAACAACTCCCTCGTGACCGAGGCTCTCGCTGCGGGCTGGACGGACATCGGCAACATCCGCGTGGTGAACCTCGAGTGGACCGTGGATTCGGGGATCCACAAGAAGGGCGATCGCGCCCAGGACATCCTGATCCGCGTTCCTGACGGCGGCGCCACGCTGACGCTGCTCGGGTTCGCGCTCGTCGGCGTTGGCATGCTGCGCCGCAGACTCGGCGCCTAGACAACGCTTCTCCTGTCCCAGGAGCGCTGCCACATGGAAAGGGCCGGAGCAATCCGGCCCTTTCGCTTTCCCGCCTTCCGCCGATCCAGCCGGCCGCAGCGCCTCGGGCCGGCCGCAGCGCCCCTCGGGCCGGCCACGCGCCGCAACCGTCGCCCGCCGCCGCTGGCCTGATGGCGCCCAGGCCTTCGACACCCGTCCCTCCCGTTCTTCTATCAGCACGTGCGCGCGCCGCACGCGATCGTGAACTGCGGCGGCGCCCCCATCGGGATCAAGACAGTCGGCTTCCGCATTCAACAGCGTATGCAGCGTCTCTCCCTGACCTGCCGGGCGATCTTCGGACCAGTTGAAACCTGAGAGGATGGCTCCCACAGCCCAGTGAGGAGCCGATGCGCAAGAGCCGGTTCAGCGAAGACGAGGTGGTCAAGATCCTCCGCGAGGCGGACAAGACGCCGGTGGTGGAGATCGCCAAGAAGTACGGCGTGGCCGAGCAGACGATCGACATCTGGCGGCAGCGGTTCGGGAAACTCGATCCCGCGGACGTCAAACGGTTGCGACAGCTCGAGCAAGAGCACGGGCGCTTGAAGAAGATCGTCGCCGAACGGGACGTCGAAATCGAGATCATGAAAGAGACCGCCCGAAAGAACTGGTAGGCACGTCGGTGCTGCGCCGCCAGGTCGCGTCTGCCACATCATGCGGGCTGTCGGGCCGACGTGCCTAGGCGCTGCTCGGGAAGCCGCAGTAGGCGTGTTCTCGAGGCTGCCGGATCCGGCTCGGCTCGAGGGGAGCCGCTGCCGGACCCGGCATGACCCCGCTCGCCGCTTCATCCCGGCGAGCCGAAGCGTCGTGTTCCGGGCCCCGCCCCACCTACAGCGTCGCGAAGCCGAGCCAGGCCGGCGTCGGAGTCCCTTACAGACAGGCGGAACCGGCGCCTCGAGCCGGGGGAGTCTCTCCGTCGAGCTTCGCTTCCAACCCTATGTTCAATAGGAACTTATGAGGCCGAGACGCCCTGGTCAGCCTCGTGCGGGACGATGGCACCGAACCTGCTTTCCAGAAAGGCAACTGCTTCGCTTCCGCAGGCGGAGCAGGCGGCACGGCTTCGGTGGGGCAGATAGCACTGGGAGAGAACGACATGAAGAAGTTCCTGATTCTGGCGCTTGTCGCGTTGGTGCTGGCACCGGCGACGGCGAAGGCGGCTCCCCTCGCTGTGGGTGATCTGGTCACGCTCAGCGACTGGTACAACACCAACTCCGGTGGGCCTTTCCAGGCCACGAGCGGTTCTAATGTCTGGCTCACGTTCTGCGTCGAGGCCGAGGAATACATCGACTTCGACCATAGTTTCAAGGTTGTCGGAATCAGCGACAGGGCCTACCACGGCGGTGTTGGACCGGCGGGAGATCCTCTGGATCCCCGGACCGCGTATCTCTACACCAAGTACCTCGGCTTGGGCAGTCAGCAGTATGACGCGACGATCAACAATGCCTACCAGGCGGCCATTTGGTACATTGAAGGCGAGGGTGGCTCGAACAACTCCCTCGTGGCCGAGGCTAACGCTGCGGGCTGGACGAGCATCGGCGACATCCGCGTGGTGAACCTCGAGTGGACCGTGAACTCGGGGAGCCACAAGAAGGGCGATCGCGCCCAGGACATCCTGGTCCGCATTGTTCCTGTTCCTGACGGCGGCGCCACGCTGACGCTGCTCGGGTTCGCGCTCGTCGGCGTTGGCATGCTGCGCCGCAAGCTTGGCGCCTAGACCACGCTTCTCCTGTCCCAGGAGCGCTGCCACATGGAAAGGGCCGGAGCAATCCGGCCCTTTCGCTTTCCCGCCTTCCGCCGATCCAGCCGGCCGCAGCGCCTCGGGCCGGCCACGCGCCGCAACCGGCGCCCGCCGCCGCTAGCTTGGGGGTGCCCCGGCCTTCGACACCCCTCCCTCCCGTTCTTCCGTCAGCCCGTGCGCGCGCCGCACGCGATCGTGAACTGCGGCGGCGCCGCCATCGGGATCAAGACAGTCGGCTTCCGCATCCAACAGCGTATGCAGCGTCTCTTCCACACGGCCGCGCACGACCTCATCGACGTGCGCCTTGAGCTTCGTCTCGTTCAACGGGTACCGCCTCACGTCGGGTAGTGGTACGTCCTGCGCCGTGACCTCAATCAGCAAGTCATAGCCGTTTGTATGATGACCGCCACGCCCGAAAACGCCGCTCACGAAGTCCAGACCGGCGAGCACCAACCCGGCCAGTCTGTAAAGTCGGCCGACGGCAAAAAAGCATCGGGGGTTTCTCATCGGCTTCGGCCACCGCCCGGCTCGTCCAGGGCGTCCCGCTGGACCCCGGCCGTTGGAACCGGCGCATCCGGCATCTGGCCCCACCGCGACCGCCGGTAATCGACCACCCCGCGCCACATGGCGTCCCGGTGAGCTCGCCGGTGCCTCCACTTCGGCCTGACGGTCCAACTCGTCAGCGTCCGGAGGATCTGTGCCCATGCCAGTGCGCGGGCCGCGGCTGGCGCGCCGTGCTTCCGGAGCAGCAGCAGCCGGTTGCGGGTGCTGTAGTACGTGACCGGCGGCTTAGGGCGGTAGTCCCGCCGGACGCCCTTGTGCCACACCTTCGCGTCCGGGACGTGGAGGATGCCCCAGCCGGCCTTGGCCGCCCGGACGCACCACTCCGTCTCTTCCCAGTAGATGAAGAAGCGCTCGTCAAGCGCGCCGACAGCCTCGATGACCTCGCGGCGCACCATGATCGCGCACCCGGAAACCCACTGGACAATCGCGGGCTCGCGCCTCCGGCCGTCGTCCCGCTCGTTCGCGGCGACGTGAAACCCCTCCCAGAACCGGGTCAGTCCGCCGCCAGCGGACTGAATTACGTCCGGCTCGTCGTGGTGGTACACCATCGGGCCCGCGATGCCCACGTCCGGGCGCGCCACGACCGCCTGAACCATCCGCTCGAGGCAGTCTGCGGCGAGGACTGTGTCCTCGTTCAGGACGAAGACCCACCCGGCGCCCTCGCCGAGCGCCAGCCGGATGCCGACGTTGTTGTTGCCGGCATAGCCCAGGTTGCGGTCGAGTTCGACGACCGCGACGGACGGGAACGCTTCGCGCACCGCCTCCACCGATCCGTCGCGCGACTGGCAATCGAGCACGAACACACGCAGGTTCGAGTACGAGCCTGCCAGCAGCGATCCCACGCACTCGAGAGTGTCCACCCTGCGGTTCGAGTTGAGGATGACGCAGGCGACGAGGGGCAGCGGTCCCACGGGTCAGTCCAGCCACGCGGCCGGCAGGTTGCGCGTCACCTCGATTGCCTCGAACCGCTGGCCGCGCCGCGCGCCCTGCCGCCGCACCCACCGTGCCATCCGCTCGAGGCCTTCTTCCAGGCCGCAGGGCGGCCGTGTGCCGAAGACGCGTGCCAGCTTCTCGTGCGCCGAGTACGCGTCCTGGACCTCCTGCCGGGCCGGCAGATGCACGACGGCCGGCGGCACGCCCATCGCCCGCGCGACCGCCGCCGCCAGGTCGTTCACCCGGCACGGCTGCTCGGCGCCGATGTTGAACACCTGGTTGTACGCGCCGGGCACGTCGATCGACTCGGCGATGATCGGCGCCACGTCGTCGATGTAGCTGAACGCGCGCGTCTGCATGCCGTCGCCGAACACCGTCATCGGCCGACCCGCCAGCGCCTGGTTCATGAAGATGCCGACCACGTTGCGGTAGCGGTCGCCGATGTTCTGGCGTTCGCCGTAGACGTTGTGCGGCCGGAACACGACGAAGTCGAGGCCGAACATCGCGCGCGCCGCCGCCAGGTCCTGCTCCACGGCGAGCTTCGCGATCCCGTACGGGTCTTCCGGGTGCGGCGGCGTCGCCTCGGTCATCGGCAGCTCCGGGCTGGCCCCGTACACCGCGATGGAGGAGGTGAAGACGAAGCACCGGGTGCCGTGGTTGACCGCGGCGTTGATGAGCGTGACGCTGCCGGTGAGGTTGTTCGTGTAGTTGAAGCGCCTGATGAAGTGGCTCAGGCCCTCGGCGGCATACGCCGCCAGGTGGAAGACGTGCTCGAAGCGGTTCGCCTCGAACAGACGGTCCACCAGGGTGGCATCGGTGATGCTCCCCCGGACCAGTTCGGCTCCCGCCGGCACGTTCTCGGCGAATCCGCCGCTCAGGTCGTCGAGCACCACGACCCGGCGGCCCCGGGCGACCAGCCGTTCCGCGACGTGAGAGCCTATGAACCCGGCGCCGCCGGTGACGAGCACGTTCATCCGCTAATCCCTGGAGACGCCCGCAGGGCCGCCTTCGGTCTTCGAGATGGAGAGCTTCTCCATCAGCTCGTAAAGCGTTGGCCTGCTTACGCCGAGCTCGGCTGCCGCCGCCGTGATCTTCCCTCCGTGCCGCCGGAGGGCGTCCTCGACGACCTGCCGCTCGACCTGCTCGCGGGCCTCGCGCAGCGTCTGCGCCCGGCGCGCGTCGCCGGGCGCAGCCAACTCCAGGTCGGCGGCCGTCACCCGCTTGCCCTCGGCCATGATGGCCGCCCGCTGGATGCGGTTCTGCAGTTCGCGGATGTTTCCCGGCCAGGCGTGCGCGTTGAGCGCCCGGACGGCGTCGAGCGCGAACGCCAGCCCCGGCCTCCCGTGCTGCGCGGCGAAGCGGCGCAGGAACTCCCTGGCAAGAAGTCCGACGTCCCCTCCGCGCTCGCGCAGCGGCGGCATGGTGACGACCAGCACGGCCAGCCGGAAGTACAAGTCCTCCCTGAACTTGCCGCTCCCGACGGCCTCCTGCAGGTTGACGTTCGTCGCCGCGATGACCCGGGCGTCGCTTTGCAGCTCCTGCCGCCCGCCGACCCGCTGGAACGTCTTCTCCTGCAGGAACCGCAGCAGCTTCACCTGCAGCGAGGCGGGCAGTTCGCCAATTTCATCCAGGAAAATCGTGCCGCCGGCGGCGCTCTCGACCAGGCCCTTCCGCGTGGCGTGCGCCCCGGTGAAGGATCCCTTCTCGTGGCCGAACAGCTCCGACTCGAGCAGGTTCTCGGGGATGGCGTTGCAGTTGATGGGCACGAACGGCCCCGACCGCTGCCGGCCGCGCCGGTGGAGCGCCCGGGCCACCATCTCCTTGCCGGTGCCGTTCTCGCCGAGGATGAGCACGGGCGCGCCGGTGGTGGCCGCCTTGCGGATGAAGTCGAACACGGCGTGCATCAGGGGGCTCGCCCCGAGCATGTCGTCGAACGACTCGGGCCGCGCCTGCTCCTGCAGCGCCCGGAAGTCGCGCTCGAGGCCGGCCACGTAGAGGCAGCGCTTCAGGACGAGCTTCAGCTCGTCCATGTCCACGGGCTTGCACAGGAAGTCGTAGGCGCCCGAGCCGACGGCCTTGAGGGCGTTCTGCCGGTCGCCCTGCCCCGAGACGACGATGACCTTGGCCTCGTGGTCGAGGCCGATGAGGGCCGAGAGCGTCGCCAGGCCCACGTCCGGGCCGTTCGGCTGCGGGGGCAGGCCGAGGTCCAGCAGCGTGGCGGCGGGGCGATGCTGCGAGAACGCCGCGAGGGCGCCCGCCTGGTCGCCCGCCGCGGCCACCTCGTACTCGTCGGCGAGCGCCCACCTCATCTGCGTCCTGATGTCCTCATCGTCGTCGACAATGAGGAGCGCCGGCTTGGTCATGGCTCGTGTCCGGCCGGCAGGCTCACGCGGAACGTCGTGCCCCTGCCGGGCTCGCTGTCCACCTGGATCGTGCCCCCGTGCGCCTCGACGACCATCCTGGCCTGGAACATGCCGATGCCGAGGCCGTGCTTCTTCGTGCTCAGGAAGGGGCGGAAGAGCGAGTCTCTCACGAACTCGGGGCTCATGCCGCACCCCGTGTCCGCGATCGTGAGCAGGGCCCGCCCGTCGAGGCGCTCCGTGCGCACGGTGATGCGGCCGCCCGCCGGGCCGATGGCGTCGCGGGCGTTGAGGAGGAGGTTCGTGACGACGCTCCGGATCTGCTCCCGGTCGGCGGCGACCGGGGGCAGGGGCCCGAGGTCGGCCGACACGTCCACGCCCGGCATGGCGCCGGCGCCGGCGATGGCCTCGCCGACGAGCTGGTTGAGATCGAGGGGGGCGGGCTTCAGATCCGGGCGCTGCCGCAGCGCGCTCAGCTTCGCGATGAGCTCCCCGATCCGCCGCGCCGTGTTGCCCACCGCCCGCAGCGCGTCCTCGCGGAACGCCGGGTTGTCGAAGTGCACCGGCAGGTTCTTCAGCGTCAGGTTGAGCGAGGCCGCCGTGTTCTTCAAGTCGTGCACGAAGAACGCCGACATCGTCCGGAAGGCCTCCAGCTCGCGCGAGCGCGCCACCTCCTGGGCCAGCCGGAGGTTCAGCAGGAACGACGTCGCCTGGGCGCCGATGCACGCCAGCAGCTCCCGCTCCTCCACCGAGTAGGGCGCGCCGTTGACGCGGTCTGCCAGCACGAGGGCGCCGAGGCACTGCTCGCCCGTGTGCAGCGGCACGCACCAGCGGCGCCCGCCCGTGGGGAACGTGGAGGGGTTGAGGCGGCGGCACTCGTCGGCCCAGGGCGCGGCGACCGCCTCCAGGTCGAAGGGGGCCGTCCGCGTCTGCAGGCCGTCGGCGATGGCGGCGGCCGACGCCGCGCCAGGGCCCGCGCGCGCGGCCTCGACGGCGCGGGCCGAGGTGGATGCCCCGAGCGCCAGCCGGCCCTTCGACTCGTCCATCAGCCAGACCGTCGCGGAGAGGACGTCGAACGTCTCGCAGGCCAGCTTCGCCGCGGCCTCGCACAGCCCGGCCTCGTCGTTCACCTTCGCCAGGCGCTGGGAGAGCTGCGTCCACACCCTGACCGAGTCGTGCTGGGCGCGCCCGAAGTGGCGCGCGACGAACGCCTGGATGCGCTGGCGGAGCCGGTCCGACAGCAGCAGCACCCCCAGCCCCGCCATGCCCAGCAGGACGACGAACGCGCCGAGCTGGAAGCTCTCGGCGCCGCCGAACCGCCTCACGAGCTGCGCGAGCACCCCGACGACGACCAGGTAGCCCCCGACGATGAGGACCGTGAGCGAGGAGCGGAGGACCGCGCGGGACGGGTAGACGTCGGCCTCGGCCAGGCCCGTGCGCGCGTAGGCGACGACGAGGAAGGCGCAGCCGATGAGGAGCGCGCTCGACTCGACGCCGGCCAGGGCCGGGTCGTAGAGCGGGAAGAGGATCGCCTGGCTGCGGACGTAGAGGTGGCCGCCGAAGACCACGGCCAGGCCCAGGATCACCCACTTGATGCGCCAGCGCATCGTGCCGACGGCCGAGCGGAACGTCTGCTCCAGGTTCATCAGGGCCAGGGCGAAGCCCAGGAGGAGCGCGACGTTGAGCGCCTTGGCGGCCGTTCCCACGCGCAGGACGAGCACGTCGCCGGCCGTGCCCGCGAGCGGCACCGCCTGGAGAAGGCTGCCGCGGAAGGCGAGGGCGATGGCGACGGGCAGCAGCGCGAGCGCCGCCACGACGGGCCGCGCGTCGGCCAGCGACGCGCGCGGGTCGCCGCGCGAGTAGGTCAGGCCGAAGCCCAGCCAGGCGGCCGGCAGGAACGACTTGGCGAGGAGCGACAGCGTGAGCCAGCCGGCGGCCGCCTCCAGCGCGGGCTCGCGCAGGCTGAGGCCCGTCAGGAGGCTGTCGAGGCTGAGCAGCGCCATGCCCGCGACGAAGCACCAGGTGGCCGCGGACGGCTTCTTGCGAACGAGCGCGGCGGCGGCCAGCAGCAGGCTGAGCGCCGCGGCGGCGAACGGAAGGAACTGGAACAGCGTCATCGCCGCCGCCGCTCCCCGCGCCGCAGCCACCACAACAGCAGGAACAGCGGCGCCAGCGACAGGGCGAAGAAGAGCGGCCCGCCCTGCCGGTGGATGAGGCTGTCGATCATGTGCGGCCCCACGCGCACGCACAGCATGCCGATGACGAACACGCGGAACCCGTTGCGCAGGATGCCAAGCGGGATGACGAACGCCACCAGGACCAGCCGCCTCCACGGGCTCTTCAGGAAGAGCTGCGCCGCCAGGACGCTCGTGATGAAGAGCACCCAGCTCGAGCGGATGCCGCTGCACTCCTGGGCCACTTCCATCGTGATCGTCTGGAGCTCGAAGATCGTGCCCTGGCGGACGAGGGGCGTGCCGGCGGCGGCGAAGTACATCGCCGCGGCCTCCGCCGAGGCCGCGGCCGACGCGCGTTCGAGCGCGGCGGCGAGGGCGTCGGGCAGGGGCACCATGAAGACCAGGAAGGCGAACGGGAAGGCCGCGGCGCGCATCCACTTCGAGCCGAGGAAGAGGAAGCCGCCCGCGGCGACCAGGCTGGCGTACGCCAGCGCCACGAGGGCGTGGCCGTCGTTCACGCTGAGGCGCTCGCGCCAGGCGAAGGCGGCGGCGAGGGCCGCGGCGCCGATGGCCGCCAGTATGGCCGCGCCCGCGGGGGACGCCGGGCCGGCTGCCGGCAGGGTGCCGCGGCGGGTGTAGAGCAGGTAGGCCGACACCAGCGGGATCAGCACGACGTGCGAGTGCAGGCTGCTGTCCCAGGCGTAGATCGCCAGCCGGGCCAGGGGCAAGCTCAGCAGCAGCGTCAGGAGAGCGACGTAGGCGAGCCATTGCCGCTCGCGTCCGGGCCGTCCGTTCCATCTGCTCATGCCAGGCGTTCTCCGCGGTTGTGCCGCTCGCGCGTTCGTCGTTTCCGGCCTCCGGGCGCCGGCGGCCTGCGGCCGGGCGCGCCGCCGCCTCGTCGCGGCCGGGCGCGCCGCCGCCTCGTCGCGGCCCGTTCGTCAGCCCGCGTGGCGGTAGATCAGCTCGCCGAGCCAGCGGTTCGCGCGCGCCGGAAGGCGCCTGAACACCAGCCGTCCGGCCGACCGCAGCGCCGCGCGCCGGCTCTCCACCGCCTGCAGGCGCGACTTCGGGTGGTAGTACACCGGGAGGCCGGTCACTTGCGCGCCCCACCGGCCCTTGAACGTCATCAGGCCCTCGTTGGCGGCGTCCGTGCGGCCGAAGTCGAAAACGCGGCAGCCCAGTTCGTGCGAGCGCCGGATCGCGTTCCAGACGAGGAGGTGCCCCGGGCTCTCGTGGCGGCGCCCGTCGTCCGACACCAGGTACTCGGCCGACGTCCGGCCGTTAAAGCGCAGCAGGAGGATCCCCGCAATCGGCGTGCCGCGGCAGGACGCCAGGCGAACCTCGAGGCGCCCCTGCGGCCGGAAGGCCAGCCACATCGAGCGGATGAAGCGATAGGGCTGGGGCGGGAGGCCCAGCCGCTTCCGGCACCGCACGTACAGGTCGTAGAAGGCGCGGAGGCCGCCCTCGTCTTCCGCCTCTTCGTCGACCACGCCCCGCGCCAGTGCGCGGTCGATCCGCTGGCGGACGCAGGAGCGGTGGAGGCGGAGGCGGAGCGACTCGGCGCCGGCCGTGACGTCGAGGCTGTGGTGCGTGTAGCGCGCCTGTCGCGCGAACCGTTCGGCGGCCGCGGCGGGCAGGGGGCGCACGGCCCTGACTTCGACGCAGCGCGCTCCCGCGCGGCGCCCCAGGTCGAGCACGCCTTCCATCAGGCGGCCCGCTTCGTCATCCGGCGCCAGCGGGCAGCACAGCGTGCCGTAGGGCACCGACACCAGCCGGGTGCCCAGCAGGCGGCTCCGGACCTCGCAAACCGGGATGCCCGCCCGCAGCGCGCCGCCGCGCTCGGAGGCGAGGACGCGCCCCGTGATGTGCGGGAACGACTCTTCGAGCATGCGCAGCCAGTCCGAGAGGTGGCAGATCCAGCCGTCCGGGTGGCGCTCGACGAAGTCGTCCCACCGGGCGAAGTCCGCGGGGCTGAGTTCGACCAGCCCGCCCGGCGCCGGATCGGGCGTCGGCTTCGGCGCCGGCGCGGCGCCCGCGCCGCCGGGCGGCGCCGCGCGCTCGCCGTCCCGGGCTATGATGGACGCGCCGGCGGCGCCGATGCGTGTCCTGCGCGGGGCGCCGGCGTCGCCGCGGGCCTCATCTGGGGGCGGGCGTCTCATGAGCGAACCAGTTGCGCGCCGGGGCTGGCGGCGGCACTTCTTCTATCGGTCCGAGCGCACCAGGACCACGTGGAAGCTCAGGCTTGGCGCGCTGGGTCTCGCTGCCGCCCTCCTGTGGTTCGGGCGGGGGTGGTGGACCGAAGCTATTGCGCGCAGCCTCGTCTGCGACCCCAGCCTGGCGCCCAGCGACGCGATCCTCGTCGAGAACTTCGACCCCGACTACCTGCTGTTCGAACGCGCGCGGCAGCTCAGGCGGGCCGGGATGGCGCCCCGCGTGCTGGTGCCGATCGCGCTCGACCGGAACGGGCGCAAGCTCAACGACGTCGCGCAGGGCGTTGCCGAAGTGATGGCCCGCATCTCGGGAGTAGGGGATGTCGAGTTCGTGCCCGTGCGCCAGGTCGAACCCATCACGCTGAACGCGGCGCGCGACGCGCGGGAGTTCCTCGAGAACCAGCGCATCCGTTCGGTGATCGTGGTGACGCCGCTCTTCAGGAGCCGGCGTTCAGCGCTCGTCTACGCCGCCACGCTCGGCCGGGCCGGGATCGCGGTGCATTGCGTTCCTGTCCAAGGCTCCCGCGGCGTGAATAACTGGACCGCAAGCTGGCACGGGATCCAGCAGATCGTGGAGCAGTGGATGAAGCTCCAGTACTACAGGTTCTGGGTTCTCGCGTTCAGGGTGGCCTGACACGCTCAGTCTCCTCGAACATCTCTCACCGCTGAGGCCGGGCGGCGCAACAGGCTCCTGCGGCTCGTGCTGGCCAAGTTCGTGTCGCCGCTATCTCAGCGTCGTCAGCAATCACGAGAACGACCGCTGACACTAGAGAGGGACGAGAGACTCCTACCGGAGGATCACGTTCTGTGGGGCCGCTGGGCTGCTCCAAGGATACGGGTACGTGAAGGGTGCGTAGTAGGCATTCCACGTGCCGCTCGAAGCGCACCTGTACAGCGTGCCATCAATCGGACTGGGAGGGCGTGCCCCGATCATGCCCCTCAAGTCAGTGCACGACTGATTCGTAGCCCAGTAGCCGGCCCCGGGTGTGCAGGTCGGCGGACGCGCTTCGAGGGGACCGCATCCGACCCCGCGGGAGCCGTCGAAGGCTGGAGAGAAGTTCATGACGTCGACATCCAGGACGATTGGGTCGCTCCCGGTACATCCCACTCCGGGTTCCGAGGTCGGTTGATTATCGACCTTGAACACGCTCTCAGCGCCATTCGCCAAGTTGCGCCAGTAGTAGCTGTTGTCTGCCTTCTGGTTGAAGCTCCCCTTGGCTTGGCAGGCGTTGCAGTAGTACTGCATCGCCCAACTGATTGGGCTCGTACTGCCCGACAGCGAGTTGTAGAACATCAGAAGCCACCCTCCACGATGTTGCATCCAGCGGTAGGCGTTGTTCTGATTGACGATGCTGTTCCCGTAGTACTCCGCCATCATCGAGGAGTAGTTCTCGCAACCAGTGGTCCCACCCCACGGGTTAGCTCCCTGCAGGCCATGCACATCCCAGAACTCGCCCGGGTCCGAGACGTTCGTATAGTCCCAGCTGTTGTAGCGAACCACGACTCGTCCGCCCTGGCCCGATGTGATGAACCCCGCATGCCCCTGTCCGCTGAAATCGGATGAGAACCTGATCGTGTTGTCCTCGAAGTAGAAGGAGTTCCCGGTACCGTACTCCTGCCTGTACGATGCCCACGAGTCGTAATCGTTGCCGTAGATGCCCAACGCGATCCCAACGCGGTCAAAGACGTTCGAGGCCGCCACTCCGAAGACGTCTCCTTGGATGTACAGACCACGGGAGCTGCTGAGGACGTTCTTCAGGGTGTTGTTCCGGACGACCAGCCTGACGTGCCCCCCAGTTCCGCTGGCTACCGTGATCAGCCCTGCGTACCCCATCTCTTCGAAGGTGGCGTCGCTGCCGTCCAACACGAAACCTTCGATGGTAAGCGTGTCGTGTGCCGCGCGAGCGGCCTCGGACGGTCTCCATTCGATCAGCCTTCGCCGACCCGTGATCACCGGACTCCCCACCCCTACGAGACGGAGTCCTCGGGTTAGTGCCAGCGTGCTTGTCCACGTGGCGTTGCCGGCAACTACGATCGAGTCTCCAGGCTGAGCTCTTGAAACGCACGTCCTCACGGACGCGAAGTCCGCCGACGCGAACCAGTTAGGGCTGGAGCCCGTGCATTCGGCCGCGGCGATCGCTGGAGTCAGGAGCCGGGCACCGGCACAGAGACAGAGCGCGACCAGAAGACGGCCAGACACACTAGGACCTCTCATGCTACCTCCGACCTTGCGTGCCAAAGAAGCAAATACGGTGCCATGCGCCCTTGAAGAAGAAGACCACAGTGCAACCCTCAGCTTCGTTCGACCTGGTATGCCTACAACCATGGTCCGCCGATGGCCTCGCTCGGATTTCGCCGTGACGTTACAGTGTTGTGCGCGCGTTCCACGGCGTTGCGCCATCGCAATTGACCTGGAGACCGCTCATCTACCGGTTGGAGCCGGGACCCTGCCGTGGCGAGGCGGGCGTCCACGCTGCGGTCAACGAAAAGCCCGCCGCAAGCGATGGCAGGCTTCGGATACCCGGTACTTCAGTTCCTTCCCGGCCTCGAAAACATGTGCTCGCTCCAAGACACCCATGACCCAGTCGCGCCGCGTCCCGGGCGGATTGACGGGCCATTGTAGGAGTTCGGGCCACAGCCGCCGAATCACCTCGGACAACAGGACGCAGGGATTGTCGCGGTAGCTGCGATATCGCTCATCGACGCGATGGAACAGCTCGTACAGGGCGCGTGAGTTGAACGGGTCAACCTTCTCGACTGCGATGTTGGACTCGGAATTCCTCGTGGCACCCCAGTTGCCGAGCCTCTGTTCCCAATACAGTAGAGACAGGGGGTTCACACCGTACTCTCGGGAAAGCGCCTGCAACTCGAGGCGAATCCGTTCGCACTCGCGAATCACGTATTGGCTGTTGGGGTAGCCCAACTTGTATGCCATGCGGAAGCTGGTCAAGTGCTTCGGCGCGCTTCCGAAAAACGTCCGGCCGATCTCGCTCACTCCTAGAATGAGCACTCTCCCTTGGTGCTGTCCGAAGAAGACGTTGTAGATGGAGGGCAGAAGACGCTCCGAAGCGAGGAAGGTGTTCTGCAGGAAGATCCGTCGGAAGTCCTCATCGACAGTATCGGGCACCTGATGTATGTGGAACTCAATTCCGGCAGCCTCGAGCATCTGCTTGGGTACTCGGATGTCAGGGTGGTGGCTCCCCAGGTTGTGGTCATTTATGAAGCAGTAGATGTCCTTTGCACGGCCCCGCGCTGCCGCCAGGAGCACACGACTGTCGGTTCCAGCTGTCACGGCCATCATGCAGCGGTGTCGCTCGGTGACTGCCCTCATCGTGTTCTCGAGCCGCCTGCAACACTCCTCCACAGCGTCGTCCAGGCTGCATGGCTGAAGCGGGGCAACCGGCCAGTACCTGTGAGCGCGCCGGGTCCTCAGGTCGAGGTAGTGATTGGGAAGCAGATGCCTGATGGACTTGAAGTAGGTTCCGTCGCCGATCCAGCGTGAGTCCCACAGCTCCCGGCGGTAGAAGGCAAGGAGCGTAGGGTCATCCGAGATTGCCGCAGCTTCGGGACACCGCTGCGCCAGCACGTGCGGCTGTGACGCGCAAAGGACGGAGCCGCCTCCGGTGTGGTAGTACACTTCTCGCAAACCGCGAGCGTCAGTGACGACGACTGAATGCTCGTCCGAATCCAGAATCACGGCATAGGTTCCGGCGTAGCCGCTCAGATGGCACAACAGTCGCTCGAGCGTGTCGGCACTTGCCAGTAGTATGTCGCTGGCAATCTCTTCGTTGCCCTTCTGTGGCTCGTGCGAGTCATAGACATCACCGAGCACAAGCACCCGGCGCTTCCCGTCGCCGGATGAAGAGAGCACCAGGTCGGGGTGCGCGTAGAGAAGATAGTGTCCGGTCTGCACACAGTTCCACCCCGCAAGGTGAGCGAGTTGACTCTCGCTCAACAAGAACTGACGCCGAAGATGTAGAGAGTCGGACATCTGAGGCAATCCGTCGCGAACAGGGGAATCAGCTGTCTTGTTGCCTACTGACAAATGGCTGCGGCCAGAGCGCCGCGGCAGGAAACAGCCTCACCTGGGGCGCAAGCCCTGTATCCAGCAAGCAGCGAGATCCCCACCGACGAACGCGGCGAAGCAGAGTCACCCGGCAGCCGCGGACTGCGCCTTCGGCAGCCCATCTGTTCGGATGACGGCCCAAAGGACAAAACGGCATTAGCCTACACGACCGACACATCTCCTGGCCCGCCGGGCGAGTGACACACTCGAGGCGGGTTCACCTCGGGAACAGGGACTCACCTCAGCAGCTTCCGCGGAAGCACGATCAGATTCCCCAACTCCCTCTCGCCCGCGTCGGTGAGGTCCGGGTGGGCCCATCCGTTCGGAGTTACTATCATCTAGCCGAAGGGCGCCTTGCCACGGATCTGGTAGAAGTCGACTCTGACGAAAGGGAAAGGCTTCGACAACTCGTCGGCTATGGTGATCATCTCCTCGTAGGCGCTTGGCCTGGGAAGAGTGGCGGCCGGCGTCACGCAGTCCTGGTTGTACGGGAGCAGCCCCTGCCAGTGTCAGTCATGGAACAGGAACCGCGTTCGCCTAGCAGTCCCTCGGCCCAGGCAGGCCATTGTGCAGTGCGCCACTCTACACCCTGTAGTAAACGGGAGGACGCACCGTTCCGTCGCTCAGGGACTCTTCGCAGACGATCCGAGAAGGTATCTTGGAATAGTGACTCTCCTCCATCACCGTGCTGCTGTCTCGCGGAACCCACCGTTGAAGTCTCTTTCTACTCGCCGGCCAGTCGAGCTTCGTCCTCTCCCTGCAGATGATGTTGACTCCAGAGGTTTGAGTGCACCTCAGGACGAATCGGTGGGAACGCGTACCTGGGTCGATCTGAGGCACGGTGGGCTGAGAGTGCGCCGCTCATGAGAACGTCACCACGGGACTGGCTCGTTGTACCGCCATGCAACGCTCGTGCACCAGGCCCTGGAGCATCTGTCGCTTAGCGGCCGGCGTTATAGCGTTCGGTTCAGCATACCCGTGGTGACCGAGGCCTCGAGCACTGAGTTGGGAGAGATCCTTTTCAGCCTGGCGTTTGCGGTCTCGAGCGTTCCGTGTCGTCCCCGGCAAATCACCGGCGCGACACCGTTCGTCTTGCGACACTTGACGAACATCGCTGTACGGACATTCTACTTCCGCAGCAGCTCCCGCACCGGCATGGCGTTCTCTGCGACCTTCAAGAAGTCGACGATTGGCGTCTTAGAGGGAAGTCGATTTCCGCACGATCGCCCTTGACCGCGGAGCAGTCTACCTACGACCGTTCAGAGACCGGGGGAAGCCAACGCACATCCGAGTATGCAACTACACGATCTCATGCTTCTTGAGACTGGTTCTGAACACCGTGTGGCAGTCAAGCGCATAGCTCGTCAAGCCAGATCTTGACCGTCAACAACCTCTTCAAGAGAACAATATCGGCTCCTCGCCAATCCGCCGGGCCTCTCGCGAGTGCGTCAAAGCCGATGCAGTCGGATATCAGACCGCGGGCACTGTCGTTTCGCTTTTCCCAGAGCCTCTTGATGATTGAACTACTACGCACGTACGCACCACCGTTGAGCCACGAGCCGTCAGTGTATATGGACGGAGCCAGCTTACGCCTCGCGTTGACGAGCTTGTCGCGCAGGTGCCTCGGAAGCCGATGCAGCGCATAGCTGAGACGGGAGACCCCAACTGGCGCGCCCGTATTGCTGTTCGGAATGGCAGACACGCCAGGAGGACAAACCCGAGTGGCCGCTGACTCGTACATGGTACGACTAAACTTCAGCCGGACTGGCATCGTGAAGTACACCTCGAGCAGATCGTTGTCGAGAGTCGGCATGTACCATCCAATCGTTCTCTGCGGGATGAGCACCTCCGGATTCTCGGGCTCGTAGGACAGTGGAAAAAGGCGCTTTCCTTCAATCTCCAGTCGAGCATCATCGCTGCCATCGGCGCGGAGGGCCGCTGGAAACAAAGCGTCGAGACGCTCCGTGACAGCTTCCATCAGCGGCGTAGCGAATCTCAGATGGTCGGCTGCGTACCAACCGAGGGCGAACTCAACGGGCCTTGCTTCGCACCAGAACCAATCGACGACATTGTTCTGGGCCAGGCCTTTGAAGAAGTAGTCACAGAACTGCCCGTTGAGGATGTTTTCGTAACCTTCAGCCAGTAGGTCGCCGCGAAAACCCAAGAGGTGGTTCGACAGGAAGCTGCCCGTACCCCCGGAGATCCTCGCTCCGAGTTCGGCAGCGTTGCCATAGTGCTCAGGCGAGCGCCGAAAGCCCTTGAAGGAAGCTCCGGCGGCGCTGGCAACCTTTCGGGCCGTTCGGTACTCGCGGTTTTCGACGTCAAAGAACGTGAAGACATGTACTCGCTCTGGTGCACGAGCGGCGCAGAGGATCATGCGGGAATCCAATCCCCCGCTGAGCCCGAGTGCGGTCTTGCCAAGGATTGGATGGGTGCGCCGATCTACGGCTTTCCTGAAGGCCGCGGCAAGTCGGCTGGCGAAATGCTCCTCGTCTTCTGACGGGTCTGGACGATAACTCGGTGTGAAGAACGGTCGAGGCTCAAGGGACTCAGGAGACCCACACGCCCAGGACACGCTGTGGGTTGCGCCGTAGCGCATAGCGCGAACACGCGTGTGATACGTGAAGGGGTACGTCAACCGCCCCGTCGCCAGGAATTCGCAGATTGACGTACGATCGAAGTCCTGCAGCGTGCTGACTAAGGCGAGAACATCCTGGTGAGTCGCAAACACCGGTTCTGCGCCGGTGTTCAAGGCAAACAGCGGCGTCATGCCGCACCGGTCGGAGGCGATGTGGATCGTGTGACGCGGGCCGTCGACCACGGCGATGGCAAAGCTGCCGTTGAGCATCCCAAAGGCGTCTGTCCCACGACGGGCGAACATCGAGTAGATGGCTTTGCATGCGAGCCCGCCGACGCCGGGAACCGCTTTCGCGGCATCCCATTCATCGTCTTCGAGAGCAATCCGACCGGCTAGCGCGACAAGCGTTGACCCGTCGGGCGACCGATAGGGCGCCCACAGCGCCTCGGAATCAGAGAGAGTCGCAAGCAGCGAGAAGGCGGACTCTTGAAATACAAACGTCCTGATGTCCGGATAGAACTGCAGGAATCTCGCTGCGCGTCCGGTCGCCCGAAGTCCAGGAGCCCTGAAGTCGAGATACAAGTCACCCATGCGACACCTCCGCGAGGGCGCGGCCCGGGAGCGCCGCCCGGCGGCCTCTAGCGTCGGGCACCATCGAAGAGCGTCTTCAGGACCTCTTGATGCGCTTCACATTGCACAAGTAGCAGGGCCTGACGAACAGCCTGCTCGGAATAACAGCGGGTGAACAGACGCCTCCGAATCTTGGCGAGAAACCCTTGATAGCCAAAGAGCATCGTCAGATAGGAGTTGCGGCGTGATTGGCAGTACCCGGCCCAACGCGCCTGGAGCCTTTCTTCACTCAAGAGATCGGCCGCGCGGACGTCGAGCTCAGCGATAAAAAGCCGCTCGCGATCCGGCGGCAGGCGTCGCGCGCCTCCGTCCGGCTGAGATTGAGAGTAAGGTACCGGTTCGAAACGAACGTTGTCCGGTCCGACGGTCAGCCGGGCCAGATATCCTTGGTGCCACGCCTCCGGCTCGCGCCTGAATGCCTCGAACACCAGATTGCCCATTCCGTAGACGATGGGCCTGTCGCGGTACGTCTCCCAGGGAAGAGGGCAATGCGCGTGGCAGCACACCACCGCATCCGCGCCCATGTCCACCATGAAGTGGCAGCGCTTGACCATCTCTGGGCTGGGATACGGGTAGTACTCGTTGCCCCCGTGGATGAGGACGATGAAGACACCGCCCCGCTTATGCTCTCGGATGGCATGCACCACGTTGATCAGATCCAGAGGGTTCGCGCCAGGGAAGTCCTCGGCGGCCACGGAGAATTCGCGCTCGGCCATAGAATAGACGACGATCCGTTGTCCCTCGATCTCCTTCACAAAGGGCTCTTGCGCCTCGAAGATGTTCTCCCCGGCGCCGAGCGGCTCGAGTCCAGCCTCGCGGATCGTGCGAATCGTCTCCTGCAGCCCCTCGGCCCCGTGGTCGAAACTGTGGTTGTTGGCCAGGTTCAGGACGTTCCACCCGGCCTCGGCGAATCCCCGAATGCACTCCCTCGGCGCGCCAAGCACGGGGCCGGCCTTCGCAATCGGCGTCTCCCTCGAGATCAACGGGCACTCGAGGTTCACGATGGACAGATCGGCGCTCGCGATCTCCGGCAGCAAGTCGTGGAAAATGTCAGCCGCACGGCCCTCTATGAAGGCGCTCTGGACAGTGCCGCCAGGATAGACGTCCCCGCCAATGAGGATCCTGATCATCAGAGGTCTCTTCGCTTCGCCAGGTCGAGACCCAGCATGGTGAGAAGCCAGCTCCCGTGGTACACGATCTTGAGCGCCAGCGGCAGCGCACGGTGCGTTCCCGCCAGCGCGGAGAAGGGCAGGGCCAGCGAATAGACGCACAGGGCGGCGGCGGCCTTCAGGGGCGCCGTGACCCGGCTCGCCCCTCGCAGCAGCGGCGCGCGGAACTTGCGCTCGTTCGACGCTTGGATGCGGTAGCGCCGGAAGTAGTAGCCCTTCGTCTGCCGCTCGGGCGGCACGACTTCGAATACCGGCGCCTCGGCGACAGCGACGAACCGGCAGCCCCGATCGATGGCTTCCCTGAAGAACTCCTTGTCCGACCCGCTCGTCTTGCAGGCGAGGTCGAAGTAGAGATCGTTGCGGGTGAACACGTCCTTGTAGAGCAGGACGTTGCCGGTCCGGGTGTCGTCCCACCGCAGGAGCGTGCCCGTGCGGATGACCGGGCGCTCGCACAGCCCGCTCTTCACGAGCCAGGCGGGCGGGATCTGGTCGAAGAACGGGTACACCGGGCCGAGAGCGCCGTCCACGCTGAAGGTCCTGACGGCCCGATACAAGGTGCTCAGCCAGTCCGCAGGGGCGAATTCGTCATCGTCGATGAACGCGATGAAGTTGCCCTTCGCGAGCCGCACCGCGCGGTTGCGTGCCGCCGGAATGGTGTTCACGGGCTCGATGTCGTACGTGATGTCGAGGCCGAGATCCTCCCGAGCCTTCGACACGCACTCCCGGGCCGGCCCCTGCGCGTCGTTGTCGATCACGACGATCGAACAGTCGAACTGCCCGCCGGTGTCCTGGGCCGCGAGGCTCGTGAGCAGGCGCCGCAGCATCTCGTTGCGCCTGAACGTGCAGATGCAGACGGAGACGTGGTCCTTCATGATTGAACGTCGCGGCGCCGCGCAGCCGGCGGCTTCGGCGCGTCTCCGGCAGCGTTTCGAGAAGCCTTGCGTGGAATGGCCAGGAGCCGCCGGAACGACAGGTGTGCCTTGGCGGCGAGGTGCACGGCCGTCGCCGTTGCCGAACCCTCGTACGCGTCGAAGCGGCCGAGGTATCGAACGTCCCTGCCCGTCTTTCCGGCGACGCCGGCCTTGAAGTGATAGGTGCCGGGGTTCGTCTCCGGGTTGATGCCGTTCAGGTTGTACAGCCGGCAGCCTCGATCCTTCAGCCACTGAATGACCTTCCACTGGATCAGGTACGACCCGTTGGTGGTCATGCCGGCCTCGTTGCAGGCGCCGAACAGATAGATGCCCGTCCCTCCGTACGCGGAACAGATGGCGCCGCAGGAGGGCGTCCCGTCCCTTCCCGTCAGGAAGACCCTCAGCTTCTGGTTCCCGGGGAGGTGTTCCTGGATCGCCCTGAACTCCCGGATGTCGTTGGGTTCCTTGAACTTCTTTCGATCGAGCAGGCTCCGGTACAACTCCACGAACGCGCCGAACGATTCGTCGTCGGTCCCGTCGGCGTACTCGAGTTCGTTGCGCTCGGCCCGGCTCAGCCGGTTGCGCCACTTGTGATCGAAGCTCCGCCGGATGTCCTCGAGCGCAGGCTCCAGCCCAAGGAGGAGCGTGCGCTGCGGGGTCTCTCCGGGCGCGGAGAAGAATCCTTCTTCCTGCAGCAGCGTCCGCAGGTCGGCGGCTTCATCGTCGTACAGAACCGGGAACACCCTCAGGAACAAACCCCGCTTCACCACGAGCTCGTTCCGCAGCGCCCGGAGGCACATCCGCAGGTCGAGCGCATCAGCGCCGGCTCCCCGCGGTCTCCAGAGGGGGCCCCAGCGGATGTAGGCGGCGCCGGCCCGGAGCCCGGGAAGACCCACGAGCCTCGCCTGCGCGGCCGCCACCACGCGCCCCGACCTGGAGACGACGCAGTGCCACAGACGCTCCTCTCCCTGCCTGACGGCGTCGTAGCTCCACGTCTGGTAGAGGTTCGCATCGTCGAACGCATCAAGGATCTCGCGCCACCGATGCTCCGACAGGCGCCCGAACGCCGCTGTGTACCCGGGGTCGAACGCCCTCGCTCGCAGCGTCATGCGCGCGGCTCCGGCCGAGCCCGACGTTCTGTCGGCGTTCTGGCAGCGGCCCCACGGAGCGGAAGGTCGCGGAAGCCGCCGCTACGTGCGGATGCGAGAAGCTCGGCGTAGACGGAACCCAGAAGAAAAGCCGACTCGGAGGGATCCTCCGGATGGGTCTCGAGTTCAACCGCCTCGTGTTCCGAACGCCGAACAAGGCGCCGGAGACGATCGAGATCGCCGATCGGCGCAATCGAGAAGAAAGCATCCGTGGACGTATACCGCGCGCGAACCCAGCGGCTTACGAGGCCTCGGTACGCGCGGTTGAACAGGCTCTTTTCGCCTGCCTCGAACGTGAACGAGTTGCGCACGCAGGCGCCAGGCGGCATCAGCCCTTCCAGCAGGACATTCGAGCAGAGATGCATATGGTGATGGCCGTTGAAGAACGCCGGCGAGCGGCCGTACAGGCGCTCGAACTCGCCGCGCTGCGCCTCGACGAGGGATGCGAACGCCCTGCGCAGCCTGGGACTGTATAGCGCCGGCGCGAGCCTGCGCCTGGTGAGATACGCGCGCGTCCGGGTGTGGTCGCGGCGAAGCGATGCCGGCGCGCCCGCTTCGTCGAGCGGCTCGGTGAAGTTGAGGTGCAGGCCGAACTCGATGCTGCTGCCGCCGGCGAGCGAGGCCGCGCGGGTTGAATCGCCCATGAACACCATGGCGCTCGCAGCGGTGATGCGCCCGGCCGCGCCGCACCGGAGGATGGCGTCCGTCGCGCGGCGATCCCTGCCGTAGTCGTCGGCCGTCACGATCAGCATGCGCTGCCTGCTGGCGCGAGCTTCGCCGCCGCCCGCACCGCGTCGGCGATGTACTGCATGTGCGCCTCGGTGAGTCCCTGATGCACCGGGAGCGTGAGCAACTCGTCCTTTAGGAAGCACGCCCCGGGACAGGCGTCCCAGTCGAGGCCGGGGTAGTAGCCAGGCCAGCCCTGGACGAGAATGCCTTTCGCCGTAAGCTGGCTGTACCAGTACGACCGGCTCGAGCCGAAGAAGGGAAAGGCCATCGGGCTGACGCCCTCGGGGAGCGCCGGCAAAGCAGGCTCGAAGCCGGGAACGCTCCGAAGCGCCTCGAGCAGGAACTGGAAGTTCCGCCGCCGCGCGCGGGCAACCTCGGCGCCATCAGCGGCTGCAAGGATCGCCCGCGCGACGCGCGACATCGTCCAAGCGGTGCGGGCCTCGACGTAGCGGTTGCTGGAGAGCATCGGAGGGCGCCGGCGTCCGTCGGACGCAGCGGTGGAGGCGCGCGAATGCCGCAACGCCACGGATCCTGCTAGGCGGTGGAGAGGCGAAGACGAAGCGGAGTTGACGAGCCACCGCTTGACGAGCGGGAGGCACGCCCGGCCCGTCGCTGCCGCGGGCGGCTGCTTCTCCGGCTGCCTGGGGGGGCCGAAGCGCCGGTCGGCAAGCAGGGCGCCGCCGTCCGGGACGGGCAGCGTCTTGACGAAGCTGAAGACCGCCGCGTCGCCGGCGAGGCCAGCCGGCTTGTCTCCAGATACGCTGTAAAGCGCCTGCGCGCAGTCCTCCATCAGCAGCACGCCCTGTTTGCCGCAGGCTGCGGCGAGCTCGCCGAGCGGCTGCGGGAATCCGAAGAAGTGCGTCACGTAGAGGATTCGGGTGGCGGGGCTGAGCGCTGCGACGATTCGGTCGACGTCGATCTCCAGGCGTCGGTCCACGTCGTAGAGGACGACCCGGGCGCCCGCCTTCACGAAGGGATCGATCTCGGCGCCGCAGTTATATGCGGGCGCCAGCACCTGGTCCCCCGGTCGCAAGCCCGCCATCCGGCAGAACAGCGCGATGGCGTTGCGCCCCTGGTGCGTGTAGACGACGCTCCTGCCGCCGGCCTCAATCCAATTGAGCGCACCTCGCCTCGGCTGCGTCAGCGCGCTGGCCAGGCGAAGCGGGCTCGCGCCGAGGCCGTCGCAGGCCGCCGGGCTCATTGCGGATGGTTCACGCGGTGGCGCCGGATGGTGCCGGCGCGCGACCGGGAGCGGCAGAGACCTGCGCGAAGATCCTGTCCATGATGTGCGTGGTCAGAACGATCTCGCGGTAGGGGATGGGCACCGGCGTACCGTGTTCGATCGAGTCGTAGAACGCGCGGAACAGCCGGTACTTGCCGTCGTCCATGTGGAACTCGTTCTTCAGAAACAGCTTCACGTTGCGGGCCGAGTTGCGCGCGTACTGCCCGGCGATGGTGAGCGGCCGCAGGAAGTGCTCGGCGTAGCTCTTGAACCCGGTGCCGGGCAGCCTGATGAGCGTTCGCCGGTCTTCGTCGATCGTGATCCCGTTCCTGTTCCCGTAGATCGAGAACTGGTGGAGCGACGGCCGCATCTGGGTCGAGAAGGTGAAGTAGGCGGTGGTGCCGCGCTCCTCGGCGATGATGACGCGCAGCTCGTCGACCATGTCGGTGGAGCCGAGGCCGCGGAGGAAGGGGCTCACGAATCCGTAAGCGACGACGTCAGGGTCGTCGGATTCGATGAACTCGGCCACCTTCGAAACGCCGTGATTGATGATGTTGTGGGGCAGCCCGCCCGGCAGCTGCCGCGCCCAGTGGTGCTTGTCGGCGAGGAGCGCCCGCGCGTACGTCGGGTCGCTGAGGTCGTAGCACCAGTAGCTCTCCATGTGCACCGGGGGCGTTCCGATGTACCCCCGCCTAACCATCTCGCGCATCCGCCTCGCGACGGGACTGAACTGGCCGTCGTGCCCGACCGTCACCTTGCGGCCGGCGCGATCCGCGGCGTCGATCAAGGCCCGCGCCTCGCCGGCGTCAATGGTGAAGGGCTTCTCGACCAGGATGTGCGCGCCGGCTGCCAGGCACTTCAGGCCGAGTGGCAGGTGGCTCTGCGGCGGTGTGGTGATGTGCACAACGTCGGGCCGCACGGTCTCTAGGAACTGGTCCAGGTCCGTGTGCCACGCTTTGACGGGGAAGCGCTCCGCAAGCTGCTCCGCCATGAGCGGGTCCCTGTCGCAGACGCCTGACAGCTCGCACCTGGGGATGCGCCGTATCTGCTCGGCGTGCGCATCGGCGATCTTGCCGCACCCGACGATGCCGACTTTCAGCATGGGCTGGCCTTGTCAACTCGCGGCAGCGGTCCGCCGGTATTCGAAGTACCGCCGGAGCGCCTCGTCCATCGGCACAGCCGGGCTCCATCCGAGGAGGCGCTTGAGCTTCTCGTTGGAGTAGCGGTTCCCCTTGTGATAGGCCGCGCACATCCGGCGGTTGAAGAGCGGGGGCAGCTGGTTGCCCGACCACGCCGCGTACTTCTCCCAGGCGCACGAGAAGGCCAGGCACGCCGGATACGGGACCCTGACCGAGAAGAAGCGGCCGAGGTTCCGCTTCGTCAGCCGGAGCAGGCGGCTGCTCGACGGCAGGTCGTCGTCCACGATGTTGAAGACCTCTCTATCGATGCCTTCGGCCAGTCCCGCAAGCACGATGGCCTGGGCGCAGTTGTCCACGTAAGTCAACGGGATCGGAAAGCGCCCCGTGACGTGCATGAAGAAGCCGAAGGTGTCGATCCCGCACCGTCCGAGGATGCTCCCCCCTCGCCCCGGTCCGAACACCACGCCGGGCCGCAGGATCGTGTAGGGCACCCCGTGCTTCGCCCCGTACTCGGCCACCACGTCGTCCTGCTTCGTCTTGCCGTACGCGTACGCGTCGAAACGCGCGGTGTACGCCCGCTCCACAGGACAGGACTCGTCGAGAACGGCGCCCCGCCGCAGGGTGGCGTTCGAGTAGACGGAGAACGAGCCGACATTGACGAAGCGCTTCAAAGTCTGGCTGCCGGCGAGGGCATCGAGCAGGTTCCTGGTTGCGACTGCGGAATCGAGCACGCAGCCGGGAAACGACTTCCCCGTGCCGGCCGCCAGGTGGTACACGAGGACGGCGCCGTCGGCGGCCCGCCGGCAGTCGTCAGGCAAGAGGAGATTACCGTGGACGACATCCAGCCGGGCGGCCGGAAATTTGCGGCCCAGTTCCGCCAACTTGTCGTTCCCAGCCGGTGTGCGGGCGAAGCAGCGGATGTTGGTGAAGCCCCGCTGCAGAAGTTCGCGGACGACCACGCTTCCGACGAAGCCCTTGGAGCCCGTCACCAGGATTGGCGAGGCGGCCGGCAGCGGTTCGCTCATGTGCCCATCTTGCGACTGCATTCCGGCAGCGATCATTCCAGGCCCGCTGTGCTGATGACGCGTCCCCAATCGATCCCGCCCTCCCTGGCCTTGAGGGCGCGGCCGACGACGATGATGAACGCGACGTTGAGTACGGCTCCCACGAGCGCGAAGGCGAGCACTGTCCGGGTGGCCGTCAGGTACATCCCCCCGAGAACCAGCGTCGTGCTTCGCCCGGCAAGTGTCGCCAGATCGAAGACGAACGTCCTGTTCTGGATGCGGATGATGCGGGCGAAGAGCACCGAGGGCAGGTTGCAGAACATGAAGATCAGCCAGATCACAAGGCCTCGGGCCAGTTCCCCCGCGAAGCGCCAGTCCGGACCGAACACCCAGGCAAAGAGCGCCGGGGCCCAGATGATCAGCACCAGCGCCGGGATGACCGCGATGGCGAACATTCCCGCGGTGATCTTGACGAAGAGAGGCATGAGGCGGCCTCCCTCGTTGTGGATCTCGCACGCCCGTTGAAAGAGCACCTGCCGCAGTGCCCGTGTGACGAATCCCATCGGAGCCGAGATAATGCGCTCGCCGAATGCGTACGCCCCCGCAACCGCGAGCCCGTAGTACTTCGTCAGCAGCAGGACGGGCAGCCCCATCGACAGCGCGCTGAGCACGTTGGTCGTAGCCAGGAACTGGGGAAAGTCCCGGTACTCCTTCGCGAGCTGTTTCATCCGGGTCCAGCTGACCGCGTGCCTCAGCGCCTGCACTTCAGGAGCCACCACGCGGAGCAGACTCGCGCTGGCCAGTCCGTCCCCGAGTACGCTCGCGCCGATCAGGCCTGGAGCTCCTGCGCCAAGGAAGCCGGCACACATCTGCGTTCCGTTGGAGGAGACGCTGCGAACCACCTGGGAGGCCGACGTGTGGGTGAACGCCTTTGAGCGGACGCACCAGGCCTGGAATGCCTGGTTCAAGCCCGAGACGATCGTTGCCACCACCAGCAGCGCGAAGACCCATGCTCCACTGGCATTCAGGAGCCGCGCCATCGTGCCTGGCGCGGCGGCGCAGCAGAGCAGGCAGAGCGCGCCCGTACTCGCGGCACACAGGCAGGCCAGCAGGAACACGTTGACCGCATCGTCTCGCGACTTTGGCAGCATGACCGCCTGGGTGTACTCGAGCGTGGCGCCTGCCGCAATGACTCCCGCTATGGCGCCGAACGATCCGAACACGCCGAAGTCAGCCGGGGTATAGAGGCGGCTGATGACCGGTGATAGGGCGAATCCGATCGCCTGTGCCGCCACGGTTCCGGTCATGACCACCGTGACGTTCCGGACGAAGGCGGAGCGGCTCACGCGCACCGCCAGGCCGCGGGTTCTCTTCAGGGCTGCGAATCGGATGAAGTCCGCCGCACTGACCAACGGCCTAACTCCACCCGGGCCGGCGAACCGAAGGCCCACCGCTTTGGAACGCTAGCAAGCGCCTGCGTTCTCGAGCGCGGCTTGCGAACCGCTTACGCCGCGGAGAGCCGCCCATCGCCATCTCAGGCCGGTAGCTCTTGGGCGACTCCCCACACGCCGACGCCCATGTGACAAACACGACTGCCGCCGTGAAGCCGCCTGCGAGGCCGCTGAAATCGGACTCGGCGGTGTTGTGGATGGCAGCCATCAGCAAAAGGCAGATGCCAAGGCAGGCCCATTCGTAGTCTCGAAGCAGCGAACGCTGGAGCGTTCGGGCACAGGAGACAAGCCAGCCGATCCACAGAAGAAGCCCGATGAACCCGAGTTCCAGCAGGACGTCCAGATAGCCATTGTGGCCGTGGCTCATCTGATAGAAATCGCGCCTTTCGGTAGTCCAGAAGCTCCCGAAGCCATGTCCAAGCATCGGCCGGCCGGCCACTACAGGCAACAACTCCGCCCAAGTATCGGTCCGCCCTGTGAGCGTCGCGTCGCGACCCAGCGACGAACTGAAGATCGCAACGTTCGCGCCATCCAGTACTGGAGCCGACGCTCCGAAGCCAGTGACTGCTACCAACAATGACAGAACCAGGACCCAGGGAACGGCAGCCCCAATCCTGCGGAGCCACACGAGACCCGCGAATGCCAATACTCCTAGCGCCGTGGTCGCCACAGATGCTGCGGAGTATGCGCCCTCAGCTCCCCGCAGAAGATAGAGTCCCAGCAGGAGAATGACGGTGTCCGCCCAACCAGTGCGCCCCATACGCAGTGAACCTGCGTGATGCCAACGGCCATAGAGAGCCCAAAGCAAGTAGAAGGCCATGATCATGCACACGATACTCAAGGCATTCTTATGGATCGACACGCCCACCCACATCTGCAGGCCAGACCAAGACGCGTAGTCAACGCCTAGGGCAGGGTAGTACTTGATGAGCAGCAGGGAGAACGGCATCAGGATGTAGGCGGAGCGACGGAACAGGCTTTCGACGGCCTTCTTGGGATGTGGTTCGGAAACGAGCACCAAGGCCATAACGACGACGATGGATTCGCGGACCCAACGCCTCACCGCGATCCCTGGGATATCCGACCACAACGCACTCACGATCATGTACCCCAGCAGCGCTAGGAGCGCCCACTGGGAACCCAGCGCAGAGGCTCCGTTGAACCGGCGCCGAATCAGGACGGCCAGTGCTGCTACTGTCAGCGCGGCCAGGAACATTCTGTCCAGCGGGCTCCCCGCCTCGTTGCTGCCGGTTGTGCCAAACCACGTGCCCAGCGGCTTACTCAAGATCGCCATGAACCAGATGGTCGGGATCCATGCAGCGGCAGACACGTCCTTCGACTGGGTCCGCTCCAGCCACAGCAGCCACAGGACAAAGCCGGTGCACAGCGCGAGTGCTAGCGGAGGAGGCATGAACAGGCGCTCTCAGGGAGGCGCGAACAGCTAGCTGCGAGTCGCATAGCGGAGAGCCTGGACGAATCCCTCGCACATCCGATTCATGCTCGCGTTGACCCTCGCCTCCTCGCGCGCGGCCCGCGAGAAGCGGGCGCGGAGCTCGTCATCATCGAGGAGCCGAGTCAGGGCGTTGGCGAGGGCGGTGGTATCTGCGCGTGGGACTACGAAGCCATTGACGCCGTCCTTGAGGTACGCGATCTCGGCCGATTCGTCGCCCTCCTCGGTCACGAAAGGGAGCCCGCAATGGAAGGCGTCCACGATGCTCAGCCCGACGGCGCCGGGCAGGCAGTAGACGTCGGCGGCCGACATCAGGTCGAAGCGCTCTTCGCCGTACATCGCGCCTAGTTTGTAGACGTTCTCGCCGGTGATGCCGTCTAGCACACCCTCGGTATCCGGGCCCACCAGGATCAGTCCCACGTCAGCGCGGTTCATGAGCCGCATCGCTGCCGCGAGGTGGTCGATGCGCTTTCGTCTCTGAAGCCGTCCGACGCAGATGACGTTCTTGGCCGTGCGTACCCCGTACCTGCCCAGGACCCGTTCCCTGCCGCCCGCAGGAAGCCCGGGATAGTCCACGGCGAGCGTGTTGTTGGCCACGAACACCTTGCGGTGGAAGCATGGGGCGATGTACTTCTTCAGATGCTCGGCATAGAGGATGATGGCGTCGCACAGCGCGTGCTCCGCGGAGTACGCAGCATTCTTGAGCCGATTGTGGGGATCCGCAAGGTCGCGCCCTTGGCCCCACCACACCATCCTGCGCCGCAGCAGGCCCTTGGCAACCGCGTACACCGGAAACAGATACCGGTGGCGCATGTTGACGAACATGATCAGCACGTCGATGCGCTCGCGCCGCAGGAGGCGCCCCACGGAGGCGGCCGAGAGCGGCATCTCGAAGTAGTCGAACTGCACCGGCGTGGGATTGTTCGCCTGAATGCCGTCGGAGGCAACCGCCAGTGAGAATCCGGATTCGCTGAGGCACCGGCTGAGGTAGTTGTAGACTGGGACCCTGTAGTGCGGTACCTCCCCTCCGTGTAGAACAAGCACCCGGGTCATGAAGAGCCGTCCTTCATCCGGAGATCCCGCAAGGGACCGGCGCCGACTGGCTGAAGTCGCACGACGAGTTTGTGGCGCTCGGCGTCGACGATGTCCCCACCTCTGAGCACGCGAACCGCGACGGAGTAGAGGGCCGACCTCAGAGGCCGTAGGGAGCACTTCCACATGAACCCCTGCCGGAACTCCGAACCGAATCGCTGCTTGAACGTGGCCAGGCCCTCGGCTTTGGAACCGGGGACCGGATCGACCCGTGCGCCGCAGAAGTCGTATCGTTGCACTCCCACTTCACGATAGAGCCGCATGGCGTGCCAGTGCAGCAGGTGCATCGCGCCAGGGGCAGCCGAAGCCACGCTACCGCCGTACATGTAGTAGGCGCTGTAGCGGCTGAACGCCATGACGGCGCAGGCTTGGACCTGTCCGCTCAACTCCGCGACGAACACATGTGCGTGCGAACCGAGGCCTCCGACCATTCGCTGGAGTCCTTCGAGCGGCATGAACGGCATGGAGGACTTGCGGAACGTATCCCTGATGATCCCGTGCACGGCGGGCAATGCGTCATCGGCTGTACGTACCTGAACGCCAGCCTTCTCGGCTGCGCGAACCTGCCTGCGATGGTTCGCACTCACGGCGGACCACAGCACGGCCTCGGGCCGATCTAGCTCAACGACGTGTGTCCCGTAAGGAGCTGCAAGCGCGCCGTCGGGATAGGTCCGGAAGATCGTGTTCGTGCTCGCTGGGATGATGACGTCGGCGCCCGCCACCCGGAAGTATTGGACCACCCTCTCGAGGAACGTCCGCTCCTCCTCCAAGGACAGGTTCTCGACGCACGGAATGGTCTCCACCCGGAAACGCACCAGTCGAACGCCGGCCTTCCGCACGATCGTGTAGGGCAGGAAGCAGCGCTGCACCCCCGAACCGTCGAAGCCGCCGAGCCATCCGTATTCATCTCCGACCGACCGCAGGAACTCGGGCTTGGCAAAGACGGTCATGCCGGGGTTCCAATCGATTGCCAGCGGCACTACGGCCATGTTGCCGACGCATGAGATGGACGCCATTGTGCGATGGGTCTCGGGCGAGGCCTATGACAGTGTGGTGGGCAACGGAGCCAGGCGCGGGACGACTGCTGAGAACGTGGAGACGGGTATCGAGCGGAACGCGAGGTACTCCAGGAACCGATCCACCGCCAGTGCGTCAGCGAGATCCTTGGTATGGCCTATGGCCACGAGCGGCCTGAAAAACGTGGGGTCTTCGCGGTCTTCGCGCACCACGCCGTCGATGGCGGACACGAGTTCGTCGAACGTCATCCGGCAGAAGTCGAGCTTCTGCGGCAACCAGGGGCGCGCGAGGTCGCGAAGCCGAGCCAGCCTCGCCCGCCAGCTTCGTCGACTCCGAGGCCCAGCGGTTGCCAGCGCAAGCCTCTTTGGCGTGGGCATCTTCCACGGCCGGACCATCCTGACGTGGATTGGCACTTCCACGAGCGCGCCATTCGGATCCGCGCGAGAGACGTCGGCCTGGAAGGGCCAATACGGCCCGCTTCGCGCGGCTGGCCGGTAGTCGATGCCCCGCCCGCTCAGGACGCCCCCCTTGAACACCGACGAGTCCAGCCGGAGGCCCCGCTCGGCGAGGACACTCGCGGCGGGCTGAGTGGGCTGGAAGAGCCAGTTCCCGGCCCGGAACGAGAGGGGAGTGAACCCGGGGTCCCCGACGACACGGCGGAGGTAGCGCAGCGCCCGGTCGACGATCTCCTCGATCCGTGCGCGGGGCAGGGTGCAGAGGTTGTACTCGCGGTCGTCCAGCACCCAGCGGCCATCCCGATACGTCGCGTTGTACCACTGTGGATGTAGATGCAGGCCGGTCTCGAAGCCGGTCTCATGAAGGCTCCGGATCTGCGCGGTGACGAGGTCGATCGCGGTGTCAGAGCGGGTTTCTTCGAGCCGCTCGAACTCGGCAGCCTCGACGAAGTTGACGAAGCGGGCCCCGTGCTTCAGGAAGACCTCGCGGAGCTTCTCGGCGGGCTCGTAAACGTGACGCCGCAGGTCCCCCTGGCCGTCGCCGTAGATCTCGTAGTCGAGCGTGAAGACGCACTCGATCATTCACTCACCTCGTGACACTGAGGCGAGAGTAAACCCTCCGTGCTTCGAAAGGTCACGCCTGAGCCGCGTCACCACCAACGGCCCGGATTCGGTCCAGCTCAGTACTCACGATGTCGAACAAGATTCTGTCTTTGTACTCGCCATGCTGTCGATGGCACTCTCGCTGCCGACCTATGCGGGTGAACCCGAGCTTTTCGAAAATGCGAATCGTGTGATTCCCTTCAGCCGCCCATGCATTGACAGAGTGCAGCGCCAACTCGCCGAAGGCCTTCTGCAGCGTCAAAACGAACCCGATCGTCGAAAGGCCGCGCTGCCGGTACGCCCGCTCGCCGATGACGCTCCACACCTCCGCACTTCGATTCACGTCGTCGATGCTGGTAAGACCCATGAGGCCTACGGGCACGCCATCGCAGAGCAATAGGTAGGTCTTACGGTCACGGCGCATGAGGAACAACGCCAGTTGCTCCTCCCGCAGGAGCGGATTCTGGAAGAACGGCGCCAGCCACTTCGCATTGTCCGGGTCTGTCAGCCACGGGTGGACGGTAGCGATGTCCTGTGGGCCAACCTCTCGAAGCGTCACCTGCATAATGAGACTCCAGTGGGCGTCAATCCAGCGCGGTCTCCGCCGCCAGACGATGTCCGAGAAACAGGAGCGGACTGGCTGTGAGTCCGTACGCGCCGGAATTGAAGAAGACGATGTGATCGCCCGGACGGACATCGCAGTGCGCCAGGACATCCGTCGCCAAGAGATCCTGAGGCGTGCACAGGCAACCCGCCACGTCGAAGGAACTTCCGTGACGGCTCGGCCGGTCGAGGACAGGGAAGTAGTCCAGCTCGAAATTGCGCCGAATCACCTGCCCCATGCCACCAGCCAACAGGTAATGCTGGTGCATCCCCCCGTCCACGATCAGGAATTCTCTGCGCGCACCGGGCTTCCGGTACAGAACGGTCGTGACGTAGACGCCCGACTCCCCTACGAGGAATCGACCCGGCTCGACGATGTGGCGAGCGGTCTTCAAGGAGGCGTACCTGGAATCGTTGAACAGATCCGCGAGCCGGGAAGACAGGTCGGCCAGATCCAGCGGGGCCTGGTGGGGGAAGTACGAAATGCCCCAGCCACCACCGAAGTTGATCTTCTGGAGGGGCAGCAGCCCCAGATCCTCGCTGAGCAATGCCAACTCGAGGATGCTTCGGAAGTTCTCGGCAACCGCCTCACTGGAGAGAATCTGCGACCCCGTGTGAACGTGAAGCCCGGTGAACCGAAGCGCCCGGTCGTTGGAGCGAATGAACCGGAGCGCTTGCTCCAGGTTCGCGGCCTGAATGCCGAACTGGGTGGCACCGCTCATCCTCAGGCCGGCTTGGGTCGGCGCGACGCCAGGATTGAGCCTGATTCCGACTTGTGCGATTCTCCCTTCGCGAACGCTGGCGCGGGCGATAATCTCAAGTTCGGCCAGACTCTCCGCGTTGATGGAAGACACCCCGTGTTGGATGGCTTTCGCGATTTCGCTTTCGGTCTTGCCGGGCCCCGAGAACTCCACCCGCCCCGGCGGTATCCCCTGTGAGATTGCCGCCTCGAGTTCGCCGATGGACGCCACGTCGGCGCCGATTCCCATTGAACCAAGTTCGCGAAGCAGGCCCGGATGCGGGTTCGCCTTTACCGCGTAATACACGTCGAACCGTCGCGGCAGGCATCCGACCAAGTCGGCGTGCCTCTTGCGCACGACCCGGAGGAAGTACAGGTAAGCTGGCGTACCCGAGGCACGAGCCAAGCGCTGGACCTCCTCCCTCCCTACGAGATCGAAGAACTCACTGCGTGTCACGGTACTTCGCCTCGACTTCTGCCAGTCGGATCTTGCCCGAGGGCGTTCGAGGGAATGCCGGAACGAACGCGATGCGAGACGGAATCATGTAGGGCGGCAGTCTGTCCGCCAGGAACCCCTTGATCTCCGTCTCGGTCAGTGCGGACCCGGGCTTGGTCTGTATCTCGGCCACGATCGCCTGGCCGAGCGCTCGATCGGGCAGTCCGAAGACCACTGCGTCCGCCACCGCAGGGTGCAGGAGGATCTGGTCGGACACTTCCTTTGGGTACACCCGGTATCCCGATGACTTGATCATCTTGTCCTTGCGTCCCAGCACGTAGAGATAGCCGTCTTCGTCCAGGCATCCCAGATCGCCCGTGAAGACAACGGTCTGCCGACACGGTCCGCGGCCGCGCTGCAAAGGGTTCGCGCGCAGCTTGCGCCGCGTGGCCCTGGCGTCGCCTAGGTATCCCAGCATCGTCCCATCGCCATGGTGCAGGATCTCGCCAGCCTCCCCAGGCCCAGCCTGCCTTCCCTTTGCGTTGAGGATGTACACCTGAGTACCTCTCACCGCCCTTCCGACCGATCGCATCTTGTTCTTGAATTCGCTCGGCAGGAGGAGCCCACTCCGGAACGTCTCGGACTGCCCGTAGGTCTTGAAGATCTGAACGCCCTCCAGCAGTCCTCCGAGGCGCGTGAGGTAGCTCGGGGGCAGGTCACCGCCGGAGACCGTGACGTAGCGCAGGCGCCTGAATCCGGCGGCGACGGCATGCGCGTCGTCGAGCGCCAGGACAGACGTCCAGATGGCTGGCACCGCGGACATGCCCGTCACCTGGTATCGCGCAATGGCAGACACTATGTCGAGAGGCATCCAGGAATTGAGAATCACCAACTGGGCCCCGGTAGCCAGACTCGAAAATAGCTGGTTCGCGCCAACGTCGAACGAGAAGGGCAGGACGTTGAGCAGGACATCTTCTACCGTCGTCCCGAAGTACCCGCACTCCGTCATGACCCGGTTATGCAAGTCTTGGTGGGAGATGAGCACACCCTTCGCCGTGCCTGTAGAACCGGACGTGAACAACGCGAGCGCCACATCCCGGCCCACCGGCGCGCCAGTCGATGAGGCTTCAGGCACTCCGGCACCGGGGTCGGCGGTCAACAGGCGGGGATAGACAGCCCGGACCTGAGAGATGCGCTGATCTTGAAACGGCGACGGGCGCTCACTCGAGTAGAGCGTCAGCGAGAAGCGCGGCTCACCGTCGCTGCCGATATTACGCAGATTCAACAGCGCATCGAAGTCGACGAGGACTGTCTCCGAGCGCGCCAGGCCCGCGGCGTACGCCACTTGGGCCCAGGTCGAGCGGGGATTGAGGCTGTAGAAAGCCGCCCCGGCTTTGAGAATCGCCACGATCGAGACGACGTGGTCGATCGACCGCCGCATCACTACGCCGACCATGTCCCCGCTGGCGATGGCGCGGGACGCAAGATATGCCGCGAGTTCATCCGAGCGGCGGTCAAGCTCCTCGAAGGTGATGCTGCGCGATCGCCCCCCACCCATTGCCTGCACAACGGCCGTACGGTGAGGGTGTGCGGACACTGCAGCCCGGAAATCGTCGAGGATCGTAGCCACCGACCTACCCGGCGAGCTGTTTGGCGATTACCATCGCGGCAATCCGCTCGATCGTGTCGAAGTTCTCAAGGGTCATGTCGGCCATCGAGATCGAGATGCCAAACCCCGACTCAAGCCGCCCGACGAAGGTCACGATGCTCAACGAGTCGAGCATGCCGCTGTCGACGAGTGACATGCCGGGCTCGGGCTTCACGCTGAGCCCCCGTTCCTTGTTGAGCGTTTCCTCGACATACCGAGTGACAGCGCTCAAGACATCTTCCGCCATGGAGCCGCCTTTCTGCCGTGGACGAGAGACGGTCGCCGGTCTCTCGAATCGTTCAGAACCTGAAGTAGACGAAGGGCACCGTGCTCGTGGCCCCCAACAGCACGAGCACGCAGGCCAGGCTGCCGTACGCCAGGAATCGAACGGGCGCCGGACACGAAACGATCCTCACGGCCCAGTTGCCGTCTCTATGGAACACGAAGTGAAGGAAGGCGACTGCCGCGACGGCCGGCAGGATGTAGGGAGAGAGCATCCTCGTTCCGTCACTCTCGAAGCGGAGGAGCCTGACAAGGAACCCGTTGGCCGACGAGACAGAGGGCGCCCGGAAGTATACGGAACTCACGAGCACGACGCCGAGTGTCAGGGCATGCGACACGACGGTCCACGCTGCCGTGACCGCGCGGAAGCGCCGGAGGCCGGTAAATGGACTCCACTTGCGCCACCCGACATGCGCGGCCATCGCCGCGCCGTGGATGCCCCCCCAGCACACGAAGTTCCAGGCGGCGCCGTGCCAGAGCCCGCAGACGAGCCAGGTCAACAGGAGATTGCTGGTGGTGCGAAGGGTCGGGCGCGGGCTGCGTTTGCGGGCCATCTCAAGGGGTAGAAACAGGTAATCACGAAACCAGCTCGACATCGTGATGTGCCACCTGCGCCAGTAGTCCGTGATCGTCGGCGCCGAGAATGGCATCTGGAAGTTGTCCGGCAACTTGAAGCCCAGGAGCCTCGCCACGCCGACCGCGATGTCCGAGTAGCCGGAGAAGTCGCAGTAGATCTGAACCGCGTAACCGAAAGCCCCCTGGAAAAGCGTCAGGCTGTCGAATCGACCCGGGCTCGCGAAGATCAGGTCCACGTGCCCGACAACCTGGTCGGCAATGACGAGCTTCTTCACCGCTCCAATCAGGATGTACGCCAGTGCCGTTTCGATGTCGCTCGGTGCCAGGGACCTCCGACCCCTGATCTGCGGGAGGAACGACGACGCGCGAGCGATCGGACCGGCTAGGAACTTCGGGAAGAAGCCCAGGAACAGCCCGTAGTCAGCCAGGTTGTCAGCAGGTTTGATGCGCCTGTTGTAGACGTCGACAACATAGCTGATGCTGGCGAACGTGAAGAACGAGATCCCGGGCGGCGAGGGCAGGCTGAACGAGGGAAGTCGCGCGCCGACACCGGCGGCATCCAGCACAACCTGCGCGTTCTGGAAGATGAACCCCGTGTACTTGAACACCCCGAGCAGGCCAAGGCTCGTCCCAAGGCTGAGCCTGAGCAGGCGCTTGCGCTTCCGGCCATCCGTCGAGCGCTCCAAGGCACGGCCGATGCAGAAGTCGACCACGGTGATGATGACGACCACCGCGGTTCCGACTGTGCTGGAGGCGAGAGCGAAGACAACGCTAGCCCCAAGCAGGAACCAGCGCTCGGCGCGGTGCGTGCCGAACAGCTGTCGCGCGAAGAGCACGAACACGAAGAACGCCAGGAACTCGAGCGACGTGAGCGTCATCGGCCCGGCACCTCGGACTCCAACTCCGCGAGAAACGCGCGCGTCGCATGCTCTTGCCCGGTCCGATTCATGTGCACGAAGTCGACGAACATGCGATTGTCATCGAGGACGCTGAGGCGGTCCAACCGGAGCCAGCGGACATCTGGCGTGTCGGCTTGAAGCGCGTTCAGCGCCTTCTCGAATTCCTGCGTGACGGCTGGATCGAAGAACTCAACCCGGTAGTAGGGGGACATCGGGAGAACGACTGCGACCGTAGGACCTTGCCGGCTGGCTGTCGCAAGGATCCGCTCCAGGGCAGCTCGCTTCAGACCGGCGAAGCCCTGTCTACCGTTACAAGCGGCGCGTGCGAGGACCATTCGGCGCTCGCGTCGACCCGGGTCCCAGTCAGTCACCCGCTCGTCAAGAACGGCGTCCTGATCCGGGTCCATCACGAAGGCCTCTTTGTCCTGGTCCGCAGCGCGACCGTGTAAGAGGCGCCTCAAACGGTCTCTGGTTCCGGTCAGTACACCGTCGGACCGCCCGATCGTCGGAAACGCTAGGCGCAACGTTCGCACGGGATACTGCTCCAACACCTTCTTCGCATACGCCCGATCGCTGGGAAGGTGCGAAAGGTCCCGCACTGTCTGCCATAGCGGTACGATATCCGCACGGAAGTCGCAGAGGGCGTACTCGTTGAGATCAACGGCAGACACGGCCACGAAACTGCGCCTGACGCTGCCCGACCAGCGCTGAAACTGCTCCCACTCGGACGGCGTCGACCCGGGCGTGGGCCACCGCCCTATTGGCGCTCCAATCCTCGCGGCAACGGTGTTCCAGAGGATTGGAGC